>Ga0114966_10001058_pt1 | contig 25654 bp, 26 predicted proteins | sample M_130207_XF_Meta_FD_87029 | JGI IMG/M metagenome (GOLD analysis project Ga0114966, IMG submission 87029) | Freshwater microbial communities from Lake Montjoie, Canada to study carbon cycling - M_130207_XF_MetaG | ecosystem: Environmental > Aquatic > Freshwater > Lake | place: Lake Montjoie... | reverse complement strand
CCAACGCCAACGCCAACGCCAACGCCAACGCCAACGCCAACGCCAACGCCAACGCCAACGCCAACGCCAACGCCAACGCCAACACCAACCGCGGCCGGTTTGACTATGGCGCAAGTAAAGGCAAATAACAGCGCTGCAAGTTGTTGGGCAGTTATTGATGGAAATGTTTACAACTTAACTGCCTGGATAAACAAGCACCCAGGAGGACCGGGCGCAATTATGTTTCTATGTGGCACAGATGCAACATCATCTTTTAGTAGCAAGCATGGTAACCAAAACGGGCCGGCTCAGCAGTTAGCAGTTTATTTATTGGGGCCGTTAACTAAGTAGTAAGTTGGTGCAAATCACTTACTCTTTTACAAGTAAAGAGTTATCAGAAACCCAGTAAACACTTGAACTATCCCGCTCCAAGATTCCGAATTCGATCATGTGTCGTCTGATAGCTGCAGTGTCATCGTGATACTTGGCAATCACGGCGTTTAGATCTTTTTCGGGATACTTGGTTGCCGGGGATAGTTCCTTGGCAATGTGGTTGAGCACGGCAATCTTCTTGGCAGGTTTTACGGGAATGCTGATTAATGTGCCATCGGCGCGGAAGAACTGGTCTATTTGTTCAGGCATAACGGCAATTATAAATATAAGGAGCTTGCCAGCAAGTCTAACCCGCGGGTATTTATTGTGACTGCTTAAAATAAATCATGGCTAATAACTCGAACATGCAATCAACGGCGCTGGCAAAATCCCAAGAGTCTCGCTTTATTAAATCCTTGGCGCGGGTGGACATCATCTTGTTCATCATCGCAGCGATTATCTCTTTGGACACTATTGCAACTATTGCAACAGGTGGGGCTCAATCTTTGTTTTGGGCAGTCTTTATCGCCTTCACATTCTTAATCCCTATTGCAATGTTGATGGCCGAAACTGGATCGGCCTTTCCTGAAGAAGGCGGTCTGTATCAGTGGGTTAAATTTGCATATGGTCGCTTAGCGGCAAGTATCGCGGCAGTTTTGTATTGGATTACTAATCCTTTGTGGCTAGGTGGGTCGCTGTGTTTTATCGCCTTTGATGCTTTTAGCGGGTATATCCATGAAGTTAAGTCCGGATCTATTGGTGAGTGGATCTTTAAATTAGCCTTTATCTGGATAGCTATTTACTTAGCGGTTATTAACCTTAAATTAGGTAAGAAGTTTATTGGGGCAGGTGCAATTGCCAAGGTTCTAGTTATTGCATCCCTTGTGGTTACAACAGCTATTTATGGAATCAAGAATGGTTTTCAGCCATTTGATTTCGGTGGTTTGAAGCCAACACTTGGTGGCTTTATTGCAATTGCGCCAGTTATTTTGTTTTCATACGTGGGCTTTGAGGCACCAAATGCGGCATCGGGTGAAATGTTTGATCCTAAGAAAGATACGGCCCCTGCTATTCGTCGAGGCAGCATCATTGCAACACTTGCATATATCTTGCCGGTGCTTGCGATTATGTTGATTGTGCCAAGTGATAATTTAGAAGGTTTAACAGGTTTTCTAGGCGCAGTTAAAGAGGTGTATTCAGTTTATGGAGGCGCGGCAGATTTCTTGGTCGCACTTACTGCAGGGCTCTTTATCTTTGGTTTGATTTCATTGGGTAGTGCCTGGATGATGGCAACGGATCGTATTCAGGCAATGGCTGCTGCCGACGGTTCATTTTTTGGCGGCTGGTTTGGTGAATTTAACGAGAAATACGGCACTCCTGTTCGCATCAATATTTTGTCAGGTGTTATGTCAACAATTTTCTTAACGGCTGCGTTAACGCTGGTTGATGGCGACGCTGCATCGATCTTTACTGTGGTGTTGGTGTGTGCAATTTCTACGTTATTGGTTTCATACATCATCATTATTCCTTCGGTCATGAAGCTCAATCGCACACGTAGAGACGTTGAAAGAGCCTATGAAGTGCCAGGGGGAGTCCGAGGTTTCCAGATCATTGGTTCTATTTTGTTTATCTATATCTGCATCGGATCTATTGGGGTTGTATTTCCCGGCACGTTAGAAGGCATCTTTGGAATCGACTATGACTTCCAGGATATTTGGGGAATGGAAAGAGCCAACGTGCAGTTATTTACTGCAGGCACAATGGTTGTGGTAATTCTTGTGGCAATTGCGGGTTATATCGGCGGTAAGAAACTACGAGAAAACCTGAGCAGTTCAAACTGACTTAGTTGTCTTAATTCACTTTGAATTCGCCAGATATTTAGGCAATGTGGTGTTGGCTGTAACTTACATACAACATAGTCTGCCCTGCATCTTCCATGGTGTTTCATTCGAGGGATGAAGCAGGGTTGGAGTTAGACCTTCACTCCAACACTGCATCCTCGGTGACATAGAGTTTGTCTGTTGTTTAGATTCAAACAGTTAAAAGTCTTTTCATTAGACACATTGACACTTAAAGATGCGCAAATGACAAAAATTACCTCAGGCAAGGCGCTTAAGCGCATAATCGCAGTTCTAATCGCTGGAGCGGTTTCATTGGCAGTAGCCAGCAACATTGCTCCACAAGCTAATGCTGTAACAGCATTTAGACACAGCATCGCCCTCATTGGGGATATGCCTTATGACGCTAAGGGCGTTAATCAAACTCCAGCAGTTATCAATGCTATTAACGCATCAGGTGTCAGCTTGGTTTCATTCGATGGTGACACTATGAGCGGCAAGGGTGACAAGTGCACCGATGCTGCATATCCAGCCCTTAAGACTGGGTTTTTCGATAAGTTCACAAAGCCAGTGTTTTACTCCGTGGGAGATAATGAATGGGTTGATTGTGATCGCGCCGTTAAGGGCGGATATGACCCACTTACACGTTTAGCTTTAGTACGTTCAAACTTCTTCCAAAACGCAGATGGTTCATACATCACTCTTGGCTCGCCTAGCTCACGCACATCTGTAACCCATGATCCTAAGTACCCTGAATTACAGATGTTTAGCTTTAAGGGAATTACATACATTTTCCCTCACGTGCCAGGATCTGCAAATAACTCAGCAGTTGCAACTCCAGCATTTAAGACTTACAACGATGCAGCAACCGATGGGAATGACGCTGAATACAAGGCTCGTGATGCGGCTAACGTTGCATGGATTAACAAGGGCTTTGCAAAGGCGATCGCCGATGGTTCTGTTGGTGTGATCGTTGTAGTCCAGGCCAACATGGACTGGGAAGGCTATGCACGAGATGCAGCTGCACCAAATAATGAAAATACTGCAGCTTTCGCAAACGTAAAGCAGGCCCTGCTAACGAACACATTGAAGTTTAAGAAGCCAGTATTGCTTCAAAATGGCGATGAGCATTGGTACCAAGTTGATATGCCAATGAATGAAACAGCTGGAAAGCTTGTCGAAAAAGACAAGGGCTCTCTAGTTGAAAACTTCACTCGCGTTCAGACTTTTGGTTCAGGATTTAACCACTGGGTTGAATTAATTATTGATCCACGTGCTGAAAACTTGTGGACATTTAAGGTTCATATCATCAAGGAGAACCTAGACGTTCATACAGTCCCTGCTCCATAATTAATATAAGAAACAAAAACCCCCTTGCTATATCAGCAAGGGGGTTTTTGTTTCTTACTTACGCGGGGCTAAGGCAACAAAAGTAACAAGAATTGCGATTGCAATAATAAATACAGAATAAGACTTAAGTTTTTCTTTCATAGCGCCTTCGTAGAAACTAGTCGAGAGTCAGAAGTGTGGGGAAGTAGCCATATCGTCAACTGCGCGGGTAAGCAGGCGGTTATTTGCCCATTAACGGCCGGTGAACTTTTGGACAACACAAAGGCCCCGCGTGGGACAGGGCCTTTGTGCGTTTACGATAGGAATTAAGCAGATTTTGGGGTGTTGTTCTTAGCGTTTTCGCGGTGAAGGTGGCCATCGAGCTCTTCGATGGTGCGGCGGGAGCGAGAGAAAATTGCACGTTCGTTGAGTTCAAGTTGACCGTAGTGGTCAGTTTCGAGATGGCGATTTAACTTGGCAGTTAACATAAATAATGAATGTGACGGATCCATGGCGCAATAGTTGCGTGTGTAGGTAACGGGGTTGGTGGTTGCAGGTTAATTGCAAGTGAGAGTTAAGTGAAGAGTTGTTGTGGTACTGTTTCTTGTACCAGTTAAGAGGGGTTCAAGTCATGGCAATTACCGCGTCGCAGGCACGTGCACAGCTATTTCCGTTGATTGAGCAGGTTAATGAAGATATGAAGCCAATAGTCATTACATCGAAGGCTGGCAACGCTGTGCTGATTTCTCAAAGTGAATATGAGTCCATGATCGAAACTGCCTATTTATTGTCAACGCCTGCAAACCGCGAATGGTTGCTGGAATCTTTGGCCCAGGCAGACCGTGGTGAATTGATTCCACTTACGTTGCCCCTGCAGGCTGCGCAAAAACCAGCAAAGGCTCCAAAGAAGGGTAAATGAACCCCTGTGGCCAAAGCCAAATTAAGTAAAGTTTTAATGACCCAACGGGCAAGTAAAGATATTGAATACTGGCTAAAGATTGGCAATGAAAAAAAGATTGCTCGAATTAACGCTTTAATTGAAAGTTGCTTGGTCGATCCGCTTTCGGGGATAGGCGTTCCTGAACAGCTGAGGTTTCGAGATGAAACCACTTTTTCCCGCAGAATAGATAAGACCCATCGGTTGGTTTACAGAGTTAATGGAAAAGATTTAATAATTATCTCGGCGCGCTTTCACTATGAAAAATAGCCTGTAAAGTTGGGTCCATGAGCACACTTTCTCGCCCTAATTCAGCGCTTTTGGTAATCGATGTTCAAAACCAAGTAGTAGATGGCGCATTTAATAAAGATGCCGTTGTTGCAAACATCAATGAGGCAGTTAACAAATCCCGCGCAGCAGGAGTACCAGTGGTGTGGGTGCAGCATTCAGATGATTGGATGCCAATTGGGTCAGATGATTGGCAAATTGTGCCTGAACTTTCTCCACTTGAGTCAGAGCCTAAAGTGAGCAAGCTGTATCGAAACTCTTTTGAGGCAACGAATTTAGAAGAAGTCTTGGCCGGGTTAAACGTTGGACATGTATATGCATGTGGCGCGCAGACAAATAACTGTGTGCGACATACCGGGCATGGCGCTCTTGATCGCGGTTATGACGTGACTTTGATTGAAGATGCACACACCACAACTGATTACACGTTCGAGGGTCAGAAGGTCAGCGCTGAAGTTTTGGTCGATGATTTAAATGCATCTTTTACTGAGTACGAACTGCCTGGGCGTAAAGCAAACGTTCTAACTACAGCCGAGGCTTTCGCTTAAAGTTTCACTGAGCGATTTTGCGGCCTAGGGGTTAGATTTCGCAGATGCTTGGTGGAATCAATAACGAATTATTTTTTCAAGGTTTTGGCGGTTTCTACGTATTGCTCTTTTTTATCTATTTTCTAAAGTGGGCATTTCCAACTAAGAAAGATCCGGCAGCAAAGGCAGAGCGCAAAGCACTTAAGAAATCTTTGCGGGCCTTAAAACGCAAATAGATTTAAATTAAACCTTTTTCTAATCCTTCTAATACTTGCTGGGCCCGAAACTTTAATTCAGGCAAATCGCTTAATCTGTTTAATCCATAAACCTGTTGGCTCATGCGGTGATTTTTCGCAAACTGTTCTTTATGGTGATCGAGAAAATCCCAGTACAACGTTGTAAATGGACAGGCTGTCTCACCCGTACGTAGTTTGGGGTTATACACGCAGGGTTTGCAGTAGTTAGACATTCTAGAAATATAGGCACCGCCGGCTGCATAAGGCTTAGTCATCATTTGGCCACCATCTGCGTGCACGCCCATTCCAATTACATTTGGAACCATCACCCATTCGCTGGCATCGATAAATACTTCGCGCATCCAATCAAGAAACTCTTGAGGATTTGTCTGGGTAATCAGGGCCAAATTACTAAGCAGCATCAAACGCGGAATGTGATGAGCCCATGCTCTGGCGTTGATATCGGAGATGGTGGTTTTCATGCAGTTCATTTGTGTGGCATCTGGGTCATTAAAAAGTGGAAGAAGTTTTCTTTTAGCGCCCAGTTGATTGTTATTTCGATAATCAGGGCCAAGGAACCAATACATACCATTGACGTATTCGCGCCAACCAATTACTTGGCGAATAAACCCTTCTGCTGATTCGATGGGTATTTTTCCAGAGTTAAATGCTTTGACTGCGGCGTGGATTACTTCTGAAGGGTGCAGCAAATTATTATTTAAATAGGGCGAAAGCAGTGAGTGATGCAGCGCCCAGTTATCGGTGGTCATGGCATCTTCTAGTGGGCCAAACTCTGCAAAATGATTATCAATAAAGTTTTTTAGTTGAGCTAATGCGCCGCTGCGGGTAGTGGCCCACGTGGTTGTTGGCGTGTGGTTTAGCTCTTGGGCAACTTGGGCATCGATTTCATCTCGAGGATGTTCTAAATATCCGGGGCCTTCATATTTTTTCGGCGGAGGTAATCGATTTTCTTTATCAAAGTTCCAGGAACCACCCACAGGATCTTTGCCCTCTACCAAAATCCCTAAGCGAATTCGCTGTGCTCTGTAAAAACTCTCCATTAAAAAGCTTTTTTGTTTCTCGGCCCAAAGTTTAAATAGTGGTCTTGGGGTTAGAAAGAAGTCATTTTCTACGAACTCCACACCAAATTCGGCTAACTGTGTAGTTTGCGTAAATGAGGATGGCTCGGCGCACACGATTGATAGCTCTTTATATTTTGCTTGAATTATTGCCAGCCCGGCCGTAGTTGTGTCGGCTTTGACGTATTCAACGCTAAAGCCTTCGGCTTCTAAATCTTTAGCGAAATGGCGGGCCGATGAGATCAAAAAGAATAAGCGCTCTTTGTGCCAATTTCGCCCAGTTGTCATTCGCTTGCTTTCTACAAACGCGATGACATCGGTTTTAGGGTCAGCATCTTTGAGTGCACCAAATTTTCGGTGCAAGTGATCAAAGGGGATATAAATAATGCGGGCCACGGCGCTAATGCTAGGCCTAGAGTTCTTAAGATGCGGCTTTAAAACTGTGGCAGTAGATTAACCAAATGTCATTAGCCATTGTTACCGGCGGATCTCGCGGTTTAGGTTTAGAAGTTGCTAAAGCGTTAGTTGCACAAGGTGATCACGTTGTCTTGGTAGCTCGAGATTCCCAGCGATTAGCCGAAGTTTCTGCGCAATTGGGCTGTGATTATCGGGCCGTGGATTTAGCTGATTTAGAGGCTGCGGCCAATTGTTTTTCTGAAATCCTTACTTCATTTGGAACTCCGCAGATTCTTGTTTTAGCCCATGGCGTCATGAGCGAAAAAATGTCGAAGACGCTTCGGACAAATAACCAAGAATGGCGCCGAGTGATGGCGATTAATTTAGATTCAGTTTTTTGCTCAGTAAGTGTTTTAGGTGCACCAATGGCAGAAGCCCGTAACGGCCGCATCATTGTTTTCTCTGCATGTTTAGGTCGAATGTCAGGGCCAGGAAACACAGGCGGACTTGCGCCGTATCGCATCAGTAAATCTGGAGTAAATGCTTTGGTAAGAAATTTAGCGCATGAGACGGGCTTAGGAAGCCGTGGATTATTAGTTGACGCGGTGTGCCCAAATCATTCGCGCACCGATATGGGCGGCCCAGATGCGCCGCTTTCTGCCGAAGAAGGTGCACAAACCGCGATTTGGTTAGCCACAAGAGAATTTAATGTAAACGGGGAAAGTGATCAGGAAAAGCTGACTGGGCTTTTATGGGAAGAGCGCCAAGTAGTTCCCTGGTAAGAGTTTTGAACCTCACATGTAATTTTAAACATTAAGTAATATGCTCGCGAAGACGAATTGAGGATTAAACGTGCAGATTAATATCGATAAGAAGTCCGGAATATTCATTTCTGTTATTGCTGGTTTGTTAATAATCATTATGGCAATGGCCATGAATCAAAAATCAGATCGAGGTTTCTTCGGCATGAACCACGATAATGGACATGGCTCCATGATGAACTCTCAGGGTTCTGGTGATTTAAGTGGCGCGGATGTCATGTTTTTGCAGATGATGATTCCGCATCATCAACAAGCAGTTGATATCTCCGAATTAACGTTAACTAAAAGTAAGGATTCCGAACTGCTTGCATTGGCAAAAGAGATTCGTGATGGACAGGCGGCTGAAATTATTCAGATGAAGGCCTGGCTTGCCGCTGCTAACGCAGATTTAGATATGGGGCATAGCATGGGCGATTCAATGGGTGGGATGCTTAGTGATTCTGAACTTTCTGCGTTAAAGATGGCAAGTGAAAAGAACTTCGATCTCTTGTGGCTTTCTGGAATGACGGCGCATCATGACGGCGCCTTGCACATGACCACCATGATTGCTGATGCTGATAACGCTGAAATCAAGAAATTTGGTGAAGATATTGTTACTGGGCAAACTGCCCAAATTAAGCAGATGGCAGCCATGATTAAACGGTTAAGTTAAATCTTGGCCCAGAAATTTTTTTAAAAGCGTTGAACTTATTGATGTAGTTGTTTAAGTTGTGGGCATGAGCGAAAACGCAATTGGCTTAAACGAGGCATATTCAGTTAAAACTCCTGAAGATAACAAGCGCCTGTATGCAAAGTGGGCCGCTACGTATGACTCATCTTTTGTCGATGCCAAGCAGTATCGCTACCCAAAAGCAATCAGTGAATGTTTTGATCAAGTAGTTAGCGATTCGGTAGTCCGTGTTTTAGATATCGGAACCGGCACAGGGCTAACAGGGATGTATTTATCAAGGCTTCGCCCGGATGTGGTTCTAGATGGCATGGATATTTCACCTGAAATGTTGGGCCAAGCAAAGTTAAAACAGCGCACTGATGGCAGCGCTGTTTACGGGGCGTTGTATGAGCGGGATTTAACTAAAGATGTGCCCAATGAAAATCAGCCGTATGAAGCGCTGATTAGTTCGGGCACATTTACTCATGGCCATTTAGGGCCAGAGTGTTTGCGCAATTTACTGCCGCTACTTGCCAATAATGGCTGGCTAGTTGTTGGCGTAAATAATGAACACTTTGAAAGTAAAGGTTTTGCCACAGAGTTAGATTCACTTGTTGCAATCGGTGCAATTGCCGAGCCACAAATTCTGCGCATTGATGTGTACGAACCAGGGAGCGTGCATTACGGGGATCAAGCTCGCGTGATTGTTACTCGCGCAATTAATTAACGAACAGAGCGCAAGACGGCAGTTACGATTCCGAGGATTTCGCAGTCATCGCCATTGATTGGCTCGAAAGCATCGTTAGCTGGTAGCAACCAGATGTGGCCATCTTTGCGTGAGAAAGTTTTAACTGTGGCTTCACCATCAATCATTGCGGCAACGATTTCGCCCTTGTTGCAATCTTTTTGTGCGCGGATTACAACGTAATCGCCATCGCAGATTGCGGCATCGATCATGGATTCGCCCACAACTTTGAGCATAAATAAATCACCTTTACCGACTAGTGATTCTGGCAAAGGAAAAGTTTCTTGAACTTCTTGTTCGGCAGTAATTGGACCACCGGCCGCGATGCGACCAACTAGTGGAATGAATTTAGTTTTATCCACGGGTGCGCCATTGTTATTTTCTGGAGTCAGTTCAAGGGCGCGGCCCTTGCTTTCATCGCGGCGGATGAAGCCTTTTTGCTCAAGGATTTCGAGCTGGTACTTGACCGAGGCGGTAGAAGTCAGGCCAACGGCTGCGCCGATTTCGCGCATGGTGGGGGCGTAGCCCTGATCGGCCATGGCCGACTCAATGACATTAAGGATTTCGGCCTGGCGGGCGGTTAGGCCTGCCGTAGATGGGGTCTGTGTGCTCATGGATACAGGGTGACACATAAGGCAAAAAAATTCAAACATATGTTCGAATTTGGCTTGCAATTTGTCAGTGCTGGGGTGTTTAATTGGCTTTGTTCGAACAAACGTTCGAACACCTTCCCCAAGGTAGTTCAAAGGCGCAACACATGAGCACAATGACAGTAGCTAGCAATAACGGTGTATTACAAGGCTTTTCTAGCCCTTTCACATCTTCGACCAATCCGTCCGGCGCTCGCATGAGCCGTCGTGGTCGTCTTGCCCGCACCATTGTCGTTGCCTCGTTGACCGTGGTGATGGCCGCTGGCTTTGCTGCCAAATCTGGCGCCGGCGATCAAGTAGTGGCTGCTACCTCCTATGTAACCGTGGTGGTTCCTGGAGGAGCAACGTTGTGGTCTGTGGCCTCGGCCTACTCAACGGGAGATATTCAGTCCATGGTCGAATCAATCCGTGAGGCAAATAATCTCAAGGGCTATGACGTGGTTGCTGGGCAAAAGCTGCGCGTTCCAACCCGCGCATAAGTTTTACCGAGGCCGACACGCCCTAGCGCATCGATTTTCGTACTCAGCAGGCAAAGCCTCAAGAAATGCTTTATAGTTCCCACTATATGTAGGGGTCAAAGGCAGTAAAACTTCCATTACTAGTGTTTTTAAGGTAGTTTTGCCGGTCCGCCCAATACATCTAAAAGTTGGAATTTCTAGTATTTCGAAGGGAGACACGCCGAAATGATTTGCCCGTTCTGCAGATATGAAGATTCACGCGTTGTCGACTCTCGTCCAATTGAAGATGGAACACAGATCCGCCGCCGCCGCGAATGCCCTGAGTGCGGACAAAGATTTTCAACTCAAGAAGTAGCAGTGCTCAGCATTATTAAGCGAAGCGGTGCTACCGAACCATTTAGCCGTGAAAAAGTCCTCGTGGGTGTTCGCAAAGCCTGCCAGGGACGTCCGGTTAATGAAGATGACTTAGTTTTGTTGGCTCAGCGAGTTGAAGAAACTCTTCGCTCAACGGGTGCGGCAGAAATCGAAGCTCAAGAAGTTGGTCTGGCCATTTTGGCGCCACTCCGCGAACTCGATGAGGTGGCTTACTTACGTTATGCCTCGGTTTACCGTAACTTTACCTCCCTTGAAGATTTCGAAGGCGAGATCGCATTACTACGAGCTCTACCTTCAGCGCTTTCCCCAGCACAGTCAGATCAAGCAAGTACAAGTAATTCCCCAATTACTGAAAAAAATAGCACCGCAATGCCACAAAGCAATAAAGCAAACAGCGTTAAAACTTTAATGAATCAGAACAACTAAAGAAGACGGGGAACCACACATGTCAGAGACGGTCATCAACCGACCAGCGAAAATCAAGGCCCACAACACCGTAAAAGGTAAGGGTCTGACTATCGAACGTATCTACACCAACGAAGGCGTACACCCATACGACGAAGTTAAATGGGAACGTCGCGATGTAGTACAGCAAAACTGGAAAACCGGTGAGACCGTATTCGAGCAACGTGGCGTTGAATACCCAGACACATGGTCAGTGAACGCATCAACAATCGTTACAACAAAGTACTTCCGCGGCGCACTTGGTGCAGAAAATCGCGAATGGTCTTTGAAGCAGGTTATTGATCGCGTAGTTCTTACATACACAAAGGCCGGAAAAGAACACGGTTACTTTGCAACAGATGCTGATGCTGAAATTTTTGAACATGAATTAACACATATGTTGTTACACCAGATTTTCTCTTTCAACTCACCAGTGTGGTTCAACGTTGGAACTAACGAACCACAGCAAGTAAGTGCATGCTTCATCCTTTCTGTCGATGACACAATGGATAGCATCCTTAACTGGTATCGCGAAGAAGGAATGATTTTCAAGGGTGGCTCAGGAGCTGGTCTCAACCTTTCTCGTATTCGTTCATCAAAGGAACTTCTAAAGTCCGGCGGAACAGCATCAGGCCCAGTTTCATTTATGCGCGGCGCCGATGCATCTGCAGGAACAATCAAATCTGGTGGCGCAACCCGTCGCGCGGCAAAGATGGTTGTTCTAGATGTTTCTCACCCAGATATCGAAGAGTTCATCGAAACTAAGGTTAAGGAAGAAGACAAGATTCGCGCACTTCGCGATGCTGGCTTTGACATGGACCTTGGCGGAAAAGACATTATTTCTGTTCAGTACCAAAACGCTAATAACTCAGTTCGCGTATCAGATGAATTCATGCGCGCAGTTGAAAAGGGCGAAAAGTTTGGTCTAACAGCTCGTGCAACTGGCGAAGTTATCGACACAGTTGATGCACGTGAACTATTTACAAAGATGGCACAAGCTGCTTGGGCATGTGCTGATCCTGGAATTCAATATGACGACACAATCAATGACTGGCACACAAACCCAGAAACTGGTCGTATAAATGCGTCAAACCCTTGCTCTGAATACATGTCACTAGATAACTCATCTTGTAACTTGGCATCTCTTAACTTGATGAAGTTCCTAAAATCAGATGGTTCATTTGATGCAAAGAACTTTGGAAAAGCTGCAGAAATGATCATCACAGCAATGGATATCTCAATCTGCTTCGCGGATTTCCCAACAGAGGCAATTGGCGACACAACTAAGGCATACCGTCAACTTGGTATTGGTTATGCAAACCTTGGAGCCCTTCTTATGGCTTCAGGTCTTGCCTACGATTCAGATGGTGGCCGTGCACTAGCTGGCGCAATCACATCATTGATGTCAGGTATTACTTACAAGCGTTCAGCAGAGTTAGCCGCAATCGTTGGACCATATGCAGGCTTTGCACAAAACGCTAAGCCTCATGCTCGCGTAATGCGCAAGCACGCATCTGCATCATCTGCCGCAAAGTCTGAAACAACTCTTGATCGCGATGTATGGACCGAAGCTAACAAAGCTTGGGATGCATGCCTTGCAACTGGCGATAAGAACGGATGGCGCAACGCGCAGATTTCAGTTCTTGCTCCAACAGGAACAATTGGTTTGATGATGGATTGCGATACAACTGGTATCGAACCTGACTTCTCATTAGTTAAGTTTAAAAAACTCGTTGGTGGCGGATCTATGCAGATCGTTAACCAGACAGTTCCCGCAGCACTTCGCAAGCTCGGCTACACCGAAGAAACAATCGAAGCGATTGTTGAATTCATTGCAGCTAACGGTCACGTCATCGATGCACCAGGGCTAAAGCAAGAGCACTACGACGTATTTGATTGCGCCCTCGGTGCACGATCAATTGCGCCAATGGGCCACGTTCGCATGATGGCTGCATGCCAGCCATTCCTATCAGGTGCAATTTCAAAGACAGTTAACTTGCCATCTGATGCAACAGTTGAAGAAGTTGAAGATGTGTACTTCCAGGGATGGAAGATGGGCCTAAAGGCTTTGGCTGTTTATCGCGATAACTGCAAAGTTGGTCAGCCACTTTCTGATGGAAAAGCTGCAAAGGCATCTGGAACAACAGAAGCAGTTGCACCAGCAGCTGCCGTTCGTAAGCGCCTTCCAAAGGCCCGTCCATCAATTACAACTTCATTTGCCGTAGGTGGCGCTGAGGGTTACATGACTGCAGGTGCATATGCCGATGGCGCACTTGGTGAAGTATTCCTAAAGCTTGGCAAGCAAGGTTCAACCTTGGCCGGTGTCATGGATGCGTTCTCGATCGCAGTTTCAATTGGATTGCAATACGGAGTTCCACTAGAAACTTTCGTTGAGAAGTTCACAAACTTGCGATTTGAACCAGCAGGTATGACAGATGATGCAGATATTCGCATGGCACAGTCCATGATGGATTACATCTTCCGTCGCTTGGCACTTGATTACTTGCCATTTGAATCACGCAGTGCAATGGGCTTGTACACATCATCAGAGCGCGCACGTGCTTTGGAAACAGGTGAGTACACACCAGATATCACTGCAGCTACAGAAACGATCGCACAATCTGCAGCTCCAGCAACAGTTGTTGCTAAGCCAGTTGCAGTAAAGATCGAAGCAGCACCAGCAGTTGAGTACGGTTCTTCAACAGAACTCATGGAAGCGCTTTCAGGTGTTAAAGCCGATGCGCCGCTGTGCATGACATGTGGCGTGAAGATGCGTATGTCAGGTGCATGTTATGTATGCGAAGGATGCGGAAACACATCTGGTTGTTCATAATCAATAATTAAAAACCTAAAAACCCCGTCAATCACTGCGATTGGCGGGGTTTTTTACTGTAAAAAATTATGCGACAAGAATTGAACGCTTGCTAAGGCCCATGAAATAGCCGTCAATAAGGGTTTGTGGGGCGGCATCGGCTGTAGTTGCAGCACCAAGAGTTACAAACAGTGGCGTGAAATGTTCAACGGTTGGATGTGCATAGGGCATGCCAGGTGCTAACTCTTTGTACTTTGAAAGCGCATCAATATCACCGCGAGATAAAGCTTCAGCGGCCCAGGAATCAAATTCACTTGACCACGAAGGTGCAACGGCATCGCTTCGCCAGTCGCGCAAATAACGAAGTCCATGGGTCATAAAGCCAGAACCAATGACCAAAACGCCTTTATCTCGAAGTGGTTGTAAACGTTTTCCGAGTTCAAGTAATTTGGCAGGATCACTCGTAGGCATCGACATCTGCAGGACTGGGATATCTGCATCTGGATACATGACTCGAAGTGGAACCCACGCGCCATGATCAAGGCCGCGGTTTGATTGATAGACCGGTTCTGAGTCAGGCATCATGGAAGAAACTAGTTCGCTTAATAAAGTTGCATCAGGTGAGTTATACGTCATTTCATAAAACTTTTTATCAAATCCGCTGAAATCATAAACAAGGGGAGTGCCAGCTAAAGGGCTGCTTAAAGTTACGGGCTCTGATTCCCAATGCGCGCTAATGATCAGAATTGCTTGTGGTTTTTCAATGGAAGCTGCGATATCGCGCAGCTGTGAACTCCACAATCCATCATCGAGCAACATGGGTGCACCATGGCCGATATAGAGCGCGGGCATTTTCGACATGGAAATAGAGTAACGCAAAGTAGTTGAAAGTTCAACTAAATGGCATACCACTAAGGTTGCTCACATGAGCGATATGTCCACCAAGGTGCGCCAGGCCCTTGATGTTGCCGTTGAAGCAATTGGTGGCGCAGCCCGAGAAGGCCAGATTGAAATGGCCGAGGCCGTGGCTAACGCCCTTACCGATCGCCACCACTTAATGGTCCAAGCCGGTACGGGAACTGGAAAATCGCTGGCGTATTTAATCCCTGGAATCGTGCACGGGCGAAAAGTTTTAGTAGCAACGGCCACGATTGCGCTACAGCGCCAACTAGTAGATCGAGATTTACCAGCAGTTGTTCCGGCCCTTGAAAAATTATTAGGCCGAGAAATTACTTATGCAATTTATAAAGGCGTCGGCAACTATGTCTGCTTGCAAAAAATGAATAGTGAAGATGTTGATCCAGATGGTGAATTAGTGATGGAAGTTTCATCCCTTGAAAAAGATGCCAAACGTTTAATTGCTTGGGCTAAGACTCCGGGGGTTTCTGGCGATCGAGACGATGCACCAGAAGTTGATCGTCGGGTTTGGGCAGCTAATAGTGTTTCGGGCCGTGAATGTGTTGGCGCAGATGTGTGTGCATTTGGTTCGCAGTGTTTTGCTGCCAACGCTAAAGGCAAAGCTCAAACTGCCGATGTCGTGGTCACCAACCACACGTTACTTGCAATTGAAATAGTTGATTCGCATCCGATTTTGCCTGAACGCGATTGCATTATTTTGGACGAAGCCCATGAATTCATGGACCGGGCAACCCAAGCCGTGACTGACGAACTCACATCCGGTCGGGTTTTGCGTGCGGCGGCAATGGCCCGCAAATTCATGCCGGGCAAGCTTTCAGATGCATTTCATAAAGCGGCAAATGATTTTCATGAATCAATGGTTGATTACGGAGAATCTGTACGCACTGATTTTTCTGCCCAAGGTCGCCTTGAGCAAATCCCACAATCACTTGAATCACCGATTCGAAAAGTTCGAGAAAGTGCTCAAGCAATAGTGCAATCTCTTTCAGCCGATGATGAAATTATTGATACCGACGCAATGGCCGAACGTGCACGAGTAAAAGGTGCAGTCAATGAGATTTCAACTACGGCTGCCACATTATTAAAACTCGGCGATGGTTTAGTGCTCTGGTACGAACCTACTTTTTCTACGTTGCACCTAGCCCCGCTGTCAGTTTCAGATGTATTGCGCGAAAATATGCTTAAGCAAACCCCAGTAATTGCCACTTCGGCGACTTTAACCGTGGGCAATTCATTTAATTCGCTAGCAAAATCCATTGGCTTTTTAGTCGGAGATGATTTAGATGCCCAGCTTTCTGAAGGTGAATTAGATCCGGGCAATGTAAAGATGTTAGATGTTGGTTCGCCCTTTGATTTTGCCAACCAAGGCGTTTTATACATGCCCAAACATTTACCTGAACCTGGCCGCGAAGGCCCAAGTATCGAAGTCTTAACCGAGTTAGGCGAATTAATCGATGCCGCTGGAGGGCGTACGTTGGCGCTGTTTTCTTCCTGGCGCGGAGTCGAAGCTGCAGATGCGCACTTGCGGAAAGTCTTAGCCGAACTACCAATCAAAATTATTACGCAAAAACGTGGCGATGCAGTGGGGCCGCTAGTTTCTCGCTTTGCTAAAGATGAAACTTCAGTGTTGCTTGGCACGATGTCGCTTTGGCAAGGCGTTGATGTGCCGGGCAACAGTTGTATTTTGGTTGCAATCGATCGTATTCCATTTCCACGCCCTGATGAACCAGTTATGTCGGCGCGTGCGTCACAAGCCGATGCCGCCGGCGGAAGTGGATTTATGCAAGTTTCCTTGCCGCGAGCTGCGTTGTTATTAGCACAGGGGACAGGGCGCCTTATTAGATCCGTTGATGATCGCGGAGTCGTTGCGATTTTAGATTCACGCATTGTCACTAAGCGCTACGGAAGTGTGTTGCTTAATTCAATGCCGCCGCTATGGCGAACTTCTGAAAAGGAAGTAGTCCGAGAATCTTTAAAGCGCTTGAAGGATTCCCTTTAATTCTTCCCAGGATTTAGCAAAACTTGGGTGAAGCGTAAGTTCATCGACGCGATCAATTTCTACCCAACGAACTTCATGTGATTCATCGTTTAATTCGTGGGCTATTAAATCTTCCGTTGCATAAGCAAGGACGGTGTCATAGCGCCAGTTTCCGTGGATATCGCTAAAGGTTTGAATCGGGCTTATGTGAATCGGATCGATTCCGGTTTCCTCTTTAGCTTCGCGAATTGCTGCCTCTAAAACGCTTTCGTGACTATCTCGGGCGCCTCCTGGGATTCCCCACGTGTCACCGTTATGAACCCAAGGGGCACGATGTTGTAAAAGAATCTGCGTGCCACGAAGCAGCAAAATTCCTGCCGCACCATGTAAGCCCCAATGTTTATTGCCGCAATCGCACTGGATCCAGCCATCTCCATCGCGTGCGCTCATGTTCTAAGAGTGTCACAACTATCCACAGTTAGCGCAGTGACATCACGCAATAGTCATAACCGGCATTTATCGTCTCGGCACATGAAGCACTTACTTATTTTGATAATTTTCCTAGCTTTAGCCACCCCTGCCGCAGCAATTGCCGACTGCTCGACAACGGCTTGCGTCGATGTTTTTACGCAAAATAACCAGATCATTATTACGGCCAAAAAAGGAAATGGCGGGACAAAAACAACTAAGCCAGTTGTAAAAGTAGCTAAACCGAAACCTACTTTGTGGTTCCCCCCTAAACCTAAGGCGGTACCAACGGTAAAGCGCACATATAAACCACGAGCTAAAGTTAAAAAAGTTGTTACCCAGAGCATCAATTTAAGTGATCGTTTAATCAAAATGGTTCCCACAGCAACAATTGCTTACCAACCAGAGTTTGAACCTTTGGTACATGTGCCAGTTATTTTCTGGTGCGACTTACCTACGCTTTTTCAATCCCGCGTGGCCATTATCGGTGAGGTAATCGATGTGGCATTGCGTCCAGGTTTTATGTGGCAGTGGGGCGATGGTCAAAGCTTTGCAACCAACGAACCAGGTGCGCCGTATCCCAATCAAAAAATTACACATACATATAAACAGCCCGGTACGTACAGCGTCACATTAGTTGCAACCTGGAACGGCAGTTTTGTTCATAACGGCGCAACCCGTGCAATTACCGGCACCATCAAAATTCCATCTTTTGCAGTTATCACCGTGGTATCTGCTAACTCTATGTTTACGAAATGAGATATCTATGACCACTGAATACGATGAGCTTTCGATTTCATCTCTTCCGATTGCCAGCGAAAAAGCGTTTATCGAGCAAGTGACTAGATTTTTCGTAGATCCAGAAAGTGAAGCGTTAACTGATATGCAGCGAGATGGCGCAACGGCTGTGATTGATTTAGCTGCAGAGTTTGAAAAGTACGGCATTGATAGCAACCCAGATTTAGTTGCCCGAGTTATTGGACGTTTATCAGATATCCAAGTCCGAGATTTTGCACTTGGTACACACAACACGGACTCCTTTGAAACCTATTGGAAAATGTGGCATTACTTAATACAAATCGCACCTGTGGGTTTTGTAGCTCCCATTGCAACGCTATTTGCCACTTTGGCATACGAGCGCGGTGATACCCCACTTGCATATCGCTCACTTGATCGCGCTACCGCCGATGCGCCAACGTATTCATTGACTATTTTGTTACGCCGAGTCTTTGGTTCAGGCTGGCCGGCCGCTGCTTTTGCAGCGATGCGAATCGAGCTACACCCTAAAGTTACCGCTGGAATTTTCGACTAACCAACGGATTCTGTTAGAGTTTGCGCTAGGTCACGAGTTCTAGTGTTTAGCCCCGGCTTACTAGACGGCAACCCTCCACCACGGTGGGGTGCTCCGGGTGAAGACCAGATCGACTAGCACAACGCAGCCGATAAGCGTGGAACCCTCAATTCCACTTCATATGCCTTTATTGGCATATGGTGTTGAGTGTTCTTCGTAACTGGAAGGAATTATTTTTATGTCAAAGGTTCGGCCCTTTTAAATGACACATGGAATCGCTTCGGTTACCGGCGCATGGCTTGAAGATCATGAACCAGGGGATCGGCGTTTCCTAAAAATTGGTGATATCGCTTTAGAAAGCGGCGAAACACTTCAAGACATCACTATCGCTTATCAAAGCTGGGGCCAGCTGAATGAAAATAAAGATAACGCGATTTTAGTTAATCACGCAATGACGGGTTGGTCAGATGTTCCGGGTTGGTGGCCATCCATGGTTGGGCCGGGCTTGCCATTTGATACCGATAAATACTTTGTGGTGTGCCCAAATGTCATCGGGGGTTGCCAAGGTTCCACCGGGCCATCATCTATCGCACCTGATGGCAAACGCTATGGTTCACGTTTTCCCTCAATAACTATTCGCGACATGGTTGCTGCCGAAATTAAATTTTCAGATGCTCTTGGAATTAATAAGTATCGCTTGGCCGTTGGTCCATCTCTTGGTGGAATGCGCGCACTTGAGTGGGCGGTGCAGTTTCCAGATCGGGTAGGGGCGATCTGCACAATTGGTTCTTCGGCAGTTGCAACAGGTGATCAAATTGGTACCGCATCGATTCAGATTCGAGCCATTAAATCTGATCCCAACTTTAATAACGGTGACTATTACGAACTAGATCGCGGCCCGATTGATGGAATGGGAATTGCCCGCCGAATTGCGCATCTGACATATAGAACCGAAGCTGAAATGGATATTCGTTTTGGCCGAGAACTTCAGGGAGATGACACGGGGCGTTATGCCGTTGAGTCTTATCTTGACCACCAGGCCAACAAACTGGCACATCGCTTTGATGCCAATGCCTATATTTCTCTGACTGAGGCCATGAATAGCCACGACATAGGTCGAGGCCGAGGCGGAGTTGTGGCAGCCCTTGAATCAATCATGATTCCGGTTGTGGCTGTATCCATTGATACCGATCGTCTCTTTCCCGTGCGCCTTCAAGCTGAAATCGCCGACTTTACCCCCCTTGCCGCTCCACTGGTGACGATTTCATCGCCATTTGGCCATGATGGCTTCCTGGTAGAGGTGGAATCAGTTGGAAATGTGATTAGACAGGCTCTCAAACTCGCCGAATAAGGTACGAAACTGCCCTTTTGGATGTGCATTTACCCCTGTGGACAAATTATAATATAGCCATCGCATCAGCGCGCTCGCTGATAAAAACCAAAGGACAATTGTGGCTGTATTTAGTGCGCTCAAAAACAAGGTGAAAAAGAAGGCTGTTACAAAAAAGGCCGCACCTGTAAAGAAAGCCGCAGCGAAAAAAGCTGCACCAGTTAAAAAGAGCGCGCCAGTAAAGAAAGCGGCAGCGAAAAAAGCGGCACCAGCTAAGAAAGCAGTTGTTAAAAAAGCCGCACCAGTAAAAATTGCGATGAAGAAAGATTTAACTGCAAAAGATGTCCAGGCAATTGTTGATGCCAAAAATGCAGTTATCCGCCAACAAGAAGTTTTAGCTGAACTTGAAAAGCGCGGCGTAACATCTATTAATCGCATTCCTAAAAAGGAAAATAAAGATTTAGTTGACGAAGCTCGCGCGTTAGCCACCGACGTTCCAGTAATTGTAGAAAAACTTCGAAAAGCTGGACTTGGCACACCTTCTCGTATTTTGAAGAAGAGTGACTATGCACTGATTGAACCAAAGCCAGAACCAGTAAAAGTAGAAGCGCCTGCCAAGGTTGATCCAAAGACTGGCAAAGCAGCCGTTGTAAAAATTGATGGCGAGGAAGTTGAGCTTGAAGAAGTTGAGCTCGAAGATGTAGAAACTTTGATTAAGGAAGTTGTCGAAATTATCGACAGCGAAGAAGAAGATAAGAGCAACCAACCACGCGTTGTTAACTTAGCCGAAGAAGCATCTGGAAATGAAGAAGATGCCTTTACGCTAAAGGCTTCTGAAGAAGATGATGCTCCAGCACAGACAGTTATGACTGCAGGTGCAACGGCTGACCCAGTTAAGGATTACCTGAAGCAAATTGGTCGCGTAGCACTTCTTAATGCAGAACTTGAAGTAGAACTTGCAACTCGCGTTGAGGCTGGCTTGTTTGCAGAAGCCAAACTTAAAGATGAAAAGAAGATGGAAAAGAAGTTAAAGCGTGAACTTGAGTGGCTTGTAGAAGATGGCAAGCGCGCAAAGAATCACTTGCTCGAAGCAAACCTTCGTCTTGTTGTTTCACTTGCTAAGCGCTACACCGGCCGTGGAATGCTTTTCTTAGACCTTATTCAAGAAGGTAACTTAGGTTTGATTCGCGCGGTTGAAAAGTTTGACTACACAAAGGGCTATAAGTTCTCTACATATGCAACATGGTGGATTCGCCAGGCGATTACACGTGCGATGGCAGATCAGGCTCGCACAATCCGTATTCCAGTCCACATGGTTGAAGTTATTAATAAGTTGGCCCGTGTACAGCGCCAGATGCTTCAAGATCTTGGCCGTGAACCGACCCCAGAAGAGTTAGCTAAAGAACTTGATATGACACCTGAAAAGGTTGTTGAAGTTCAAAAGTATGGCCGCGAACCAATTTCACTTCACACACCTCTGGGTGAAGAAGGCGATTCAGAGTTCGGTGATTTGATTGAAGACTCTGAAGCTGTTGTTCCTGCTGATGCGGTTTCATTTACTTTGTTGCAAGAACAGTTGCACTCAGTTCTAGATACGTTGTCAGAGCGTGAAGCCGGGGTAGTTGCAATGCGCTTTGGTTTAACCGATGGTCAACCAAAGACGCTTGATGAAATTGGCAAGGTTTACGGAGTAACTCGTGAACGTATTCGCCAGATTGAGTCAAAGACAATGTCTAAGCTTCGTCACCCATCACGCAGCCAGGTTTTACGCGACTACCTCGACTAAACCATGGATAAGCCAACGATTTTTGTTAATCCTAAAAGCGGATCTATCAAGGTCAGCGGCGAAGTTGATGTTGTAGATGTTGATGGCACGGTTATCGAAACACTTACTAATCCCAAGTTGTGCGGCTGTGGCTTATCTAAAGATAAGCCGTGGTGCGATTCATCTCATGGGGAATATGTAAAAATCGTTGCCCAGCAGTTACGCAATGCCCGCGAATTAGTTAAGCCATCACATCTTTATGGCGCAACACCTGTGCGTGCCCGCGAAATCCGTGAAAACGAACTCAAGTACCGCCTAGAACATGAAGAAGTTCTTGTCGGAGTAAAGCTCGGGGGAGCGCTGGATTCAACGAAAAAAGATGAGCCCACATATATAAATATCTTTGGTTACTTAACCGATGCCATGCAGTGCATAGATTCAGTACGGGTCGCATCCCTAATTTATCCTCGCGCTGAAGCAGAAGTTGTCTTTAAGTTAAGCAAAGAAATTTCAGCCGAAATACATCCATCAGAAGTTTTAGATTACGTCAGCCATGTTGCTGCCGGTATGGAGATTTTGGATTATCGCTTTGGGCAAACCGAGGCCTATGCCGAAGATTGCATCGCAGATAATGCAGGAGCTGCAGCATTTGCTTATGGTGCTTGGGTTCCAGCGCATCAAGAAAATTTGGATGCATTAACTGCCCAAGTTTTTGTGAATGGTGTTTTAACCGAAACCGCACCTCTAACTGCAATTCAAGGCAATCCTTGGATGGCCGTTGTTGAACTATCTAAAGTTTTAGCAGCAACTGGTGTGAAATTAGCTGCGGGTTCAATAATCTTTAGTGGATCAGCAACTAATGGCGTTCATATGGTTGCAGGCAACAGCTACCTTGTTGAAATTAAAGGATTAGGAAGCGTAGATATAAAAGCTAGTTAGCTGGAGTTTCGACGAGCTTTTCGCTCTCGTCTTGAATCTTTGCAGCAACAGTTTTTAGCTTTTCGGCATATTCCTTGCCGTGGTGGGCACAGAACATCAATTCTCCGCCAGTTAGAAGTACTGCGCGGACATATGCCTGCGCTCCGCAGCGATCGCAGCGGTCAAGGGCGTTAAGAGGTACTGATTCGAGCATCAATTGATCTGACATATCTCTCTCCGTTCTTAGTGTCTTACTTCCTATGGAACATCAAACCATGTCTAGATATTCCCCGCTCGTTAATATTGATTTATTTTCGTAAAATCGATGTTAATTTCCTGTGGAATTATCGATATTTCCAGTATCTGAGACGTAGCCGGCGCGCTTGCAAGTGATTTGCGCATACGGGCGATAATCTTTCGCCCCGTGGCCGAAAAAGATATTGCGACAAATGTGCAAGATAGCTATACCGCAAAAGATTTAGCTGTTCTTGAAGGCCTTGATGCAGTTCGTAAACGCCCCGGCATGTATATCGGCTCAACTGATTCACGTGGGCTTATGCACTGCCTGTGGGAAATCATTGATAACTCGGTAGATGAGTCTTTAGCCGGGCACTGTAAGAAAATTGAAATTAATCTCGAATCCGATGGTTCTGTAGAAGTACATGATGATGGCCGCGGAATTCCAGTGGATAAAGAACCTAAAACTGGACTGACAGGCGTTGAAGTTGTACTTACAAAACTACATGCCGGTGGAAAATTTGGCGGCGGATCATATGCAGCATCCGGTGGTTTGCACGGCGTTGGTGCATCTGTTGTAAACGCACTTGCTTCTCGCCTTGATGCAGAAGTTGATCGTGACGGAAAAATCTATTGGATGTCATTCCAACGCGGTGTTGCAGGAATTTTTGATGGCGATGGACCAAACGCGCCCTTCGAACCAGCTTCAGGTTTGCGTGTCATCGGCAAAATTTCAAGTAAGGTAACTGGAACTCGAATTAAATGGTGGAGCGATCGTCAGATCTTTTTGAAGGAAGCTCAACTTGATCTAGAAGATGTGTATGCGCGTGCCCGCCAGACTTCATATTTGGTGCCAGGGTTAACTCTGATTGTTAATGACAATCGCACAAAGACAAAAACTTCTGAAACGTTTTTTCACAAAAGTGGAATTACTGAATACTGTAATTTTCTTCAGCCCGATGAACCTGTCGGTGATGTAATCCGCATCTACGGTACTGGGCATTACCAAGAAACAGTTCCAGTCCTTGATGACAAGGGCCATATGGTTTCAACTGAAGTTGAACGCGATATGGAAGTAGATATCGCTATGAAGTGGGGCAATGGTTTTGAAACCACCCAGCGATCTTTTGTAAACATTATTGCTACCCCTAAAGGTGGAACCCACGTTGTGGGCTTTGAACGCGCACTGGTCAAAGTAGTAAATGAAGCGCTGCGTTCGACCAAGACGCTTTCCAATAAGGAAATCGATGTTATTAAAGACGATGTCCTTGAAGGTTTAACTGCCGTCGTCACCGTGCGCATGTCAGAGCCTCAGTTTGAAGGCCAGACTAAGGAAGTCCTTGGAACTGCGGCAGCAACTCGCATTGTTTCAGCTGTTGTTGCTGACAAGATGAAGGAGTATTTCAATACTTCTAAGCGCATCGATAAAGCAAATGGCCGCTTGGTTCTAGAAAAGATCGCAGCAGCATCTCGCACACGTATTAGTGCACGCACCCATAAGGATTTACAGCGCCGCAAGAACGCTTTGGAATCATCTTCACTTCCTACCAAACTTTCAGATTGTCGCTCAGAAGATGTCACACGAACCGAACTATTTATCGTAGAAGGTGACTCTGCGCTTGGCACAACAAAAGCTGCACGTAACTCTGAGTTCCAAGCAATCCTGCCTATTCGTGGAAAAATTCTAAATGTACAAAAAGCATCGCTGTCACAAATGCTTGAAGATAAAGAATGTGGATCAATCATTCAGGTCATTGGTGCAGGTTCCGGAAAATCTTTTGAACTAGATGAAGCCCGATACGGACGCATTATTTTGATGTCAGATGCTGACGTTGATGGTGCGCATATTCGTTGCCTACTTCTTACATTGATGTATCGCTACATGCGCCCACTGATTGATGCTGGCCGTGTATTTGCAGCGATTCCACCTTTGCACCGCATCGAAGTTATGGGCGGGGGAGGCAAGAAGGGTGAGTACATCTACACCTATAGCGATGATGAAATGAAGAAAATTACCGCTGATTTAAAGAAGAGCGGAAAGCGTTGGAAAGAGCCTATTCAGCGCTACAAAGGTTTAGGTGAGATGGATGCAGACCAGCTACGCGAAACAACAATGGATCCAGATGCTCGTACGCTGCGTCGTATCACCGTTTCAGATGGAACTGCAGCTGAAGCGATGTTTGAATTATTAATGGGCAGTGATGTTGCACCACGCAAGGAATTTATTGCCAATGCCGAAATCGATCGTGAACATATCGACGCTTAGTCGATAGAAACTAAGTCGAAGTACTCGTCTTTCCATAGATCTTCATCGCCATCTGGCAACAAAATAACGCGTTCAGGCTTAAGAGATTGCACTGCACCTTCATCGTGAGAAACCATGATTACTGAACCCTGATACTCAGCCAATGCGCCAAGAATTTCTGCGCGAGATGCTGGATCTAAGTTGTTAGTTGGCTCATCAAGAAGCAAAACATTTGCTGCAGATACAACAAGCACTGCAAGTGCAAGGCGGGTACGTTCTCCGCCGGAAAGAACCTTTACTGGCTTATGAACATCATCGCCGATGAATAAGAATGAACCCAAGGTATTGCGAGCTTCGGGTTCGCGGATATCTGGCGTTGCCGACATCATGTTTTCAAGCACCGAGCGCTCAAAATCAAGTGATTCGTGCTCCTGTGCGAAATAGCCAATCTTTAAACCATGGCCGTGTTCAACTTTTCCAGTATCGGATTCAAGTTCTCCGGCCAAAATTCTAAGAAGAGTTGTCTTACCGGCACCGTTAAGGCCAAGGATGACAACGCGCGATCCCTT
>Ga0114966_10001056_pt1 | contig 25722 bp, 19 predicted proteins | sample M_130207_XF_Meta_FD_87029 | JGI IMG/M metagenome (GOLD analysis project Ga0114966, IMG submission 87029) | Freshwater microbial communities from Lake Montjoie, Canada to study carbon cycling - M_130207_XF_MetaG | ecosystem: Environmental > Aquatic > Freshwater > Lake | place: Lake Montjoie... | reverse complement strand
ATATTAATTTTGGAATATTGAAGAAATTATGAATGAATGCTTAATAGAATTAGAATTCGAAGATGATCTATTTACATTTTGTTTTCAATTTCTCACTTGGAAAGAAGCATTAGATTTTGAAGCTAAATCACATCAATATAAAAATGATCAATATGTATTAAATTCAGAAAAAGAAAAAAGATTAATATTGAACCAAAAATTTATTTGGATGAAAAATAATTTATCCCAAGAAGTTTTTGATGATAAAGAGATACTTAAAAATATCAAACACAAAGCCTTAGAGATTGTATGGCAAAAATATTTTCAAGAAAATTATCTCACTGCCAATGAAGCAAGTTTTTATTATGAAGCTTCTAAAAATTATTTTTCTGAAACTCCAAAAAGTTTTCCCACCCCTTCAATAGTTATAGAGGTGGGAATGATGCTAAAAAATATAATTACAATGAATAGAGAAGAATTCAACAAGTTGTCTATGAAAGAATTTGAAATAATTCAACTTATTATGTCATTAAAATAAAGAAAATGAGTTTCTTTTATTTTCTCTGATATTTTCGGCAAATTCTAGTCTATCCCATTGATGAACAATATAATATGCTTCATCATTTAAGTTTAAAACCTTATTACCATCAAATTTAATATCAACATGGCCTCTTTTTACTCCTTCACCAGTAACAATAAAAGGTGTCTCTGATGGGTGGCAAATTTTAACTAATGGATTTTGAATAAAGTAAGGATAAAGATAATTAAAAACAGCTTGATCAAATGTATAATTTTTTGCAATTCGGTTGGTATTAGTAAACATTAATAAGCAAAAGTTTAAGAATGTTGAATATTTAGCGCCAATAGTTCCTGTGTTTATAACCAAATGATCAGTGAAGTTATGTCTATGACTTAAAAGAAGTTCATTGAAACTATGTGCCCAAGTACTATTACATTGACATTCAGAAATTTTCATTCCTTCAACTGTCAGAAAAGCATCATATTCTGGAAACTTTTTCATATATTCAAAGGGATCTTTTTGAATAATCATATCTCTGAAATCTACATGAAAAACATAATCATATGTATTCGGGTTTTTTACTAGCCATTCATAATATGCTATAAATCTATCACTATTAGGAAAATTTATTGAATGATCTGGAAAAACAATATGGTCAAAGTATTTTCTTAAAACATTAACACTATGATCAGATATATCTTTCACAATACAAAGCTTTTCAAATGTTTTAAATTTATAAATTGACTTCATAAAAATTTCACAATCAAAATTATTAAAAAACTTTTCACCCTGAACATAAGTGACCAAAATATTATTCATGTTGTTTTTATACATTTAAATAAAAAAGGGGAAGAATAAATCTTCCCCTTAATTTGCCAGGTAATAAAATTAGCTGACAGTTACTCTTGAAACTGAGTAGTCGTTGATAAGAGCAAAACCGAGCTCTTCGTAAACAACCCATCCGAGTCTAAGTCTCTTTGGATCGTCTGCTGGGAGGACAGTGATGTCTTGTCTGATTGGCATAGCGCCAACAAATTGTGCAGGTGCAAGAACATACACGGAGTTCTTAGGAACCATTGTAGATACGTGGATGTCTGCGGAATAGATGTGGCCATAAAGACCAGTCATAAGGATATCTCTTTGAGTTGCCTCATCGAAGAATTCCTTGCCCCAGTTTCTGATATCCTTGTATCTTTGTGGGTGAAGAACAACCTTAGCGCCGATTAACTCGTGCTCTTCGATGAGAGTCAACGCAAGGTTGATGTTCTCAGGTTGAAGAGTACCAGAAACGGAGATTGCTTGGTCAGTTGGAACGCCAGCATTGATGACCTTGAAGACTTCTGTATCTTCTTGTCTTTGGAGAGAGTCCTTAGCACGGACCTGAGCTCTATCGACAATGTAGAATCTTCTTTGTCTGATTTCGTTCAATCTAATTTGTGGGTGTGCAGCCAATTCGATAGTTGGAACTAAAAGCTCTTCTGCTTCGATTTCAGCTGAAGGCACAGCGCCTCTCTTAGGAATAACGAAAGATCTAACAGCAACATCTCTCTCATATCTTGCAAGAGCACCTTGTGGGAGCTCATCAACCATGAGAAGTTTTCTACCAATTGCTTGGTACATGAGGGAGGTCTTGATTGGCTCAACCATTGCTTGAGCTAATGCTGTTCTACCCTCTGGAGTTTCGAGAGCCATCGCAATGATGGATTCTCTTTGCTCATTGGTATTTCTTTTAATCATTGACATTTTAATTTTTCTCCTTAATTAAGTCTTATTACTTAGCGGTAAAGTAAAGAAGACCAGCGGCAGAATCGTAGCGATCCACAACAGCGACAACTGGGCCCCAAGCTGTGTTGACTAATTCAACCATTTTACCTTGTGATGCTCCTGAGCCAGCAGCAGAGACTGTCAAGAGAGCGCCTGGAAGATAAGTAGCGGTGCCACCATCAGCATTGGCAGCAGAAGCGGAAGAACCAGAACCAACAACAAACATATCGGTAATAAATTGACCAGATGGAGTTGAATATACGCCAACGCCTCTTCTTGGTCCTTCAAAACCTGTGGTTCCAGCAGTTGGGTTGGTGACGTTGTTGACGTTCTCAGCCAAAAAGTCAGCAACAGCTCTTTTGGAAACAACATAATAACCAGTGTTATTAGCTACAAAGTTTCCAGAAGCATCAGTAAAGTTAGCACCAACTGGATCTGCAAGAATCATGGTGTTACCAGATCTAGCAGTATCATCAGCTGAGAAGCCAACAACGCCAAAGTTAACGTTTGCTCTGTTAGCGCCGTTAGGAAGAGTGACGTTACCAGCGGTTGCAGAATCTCTGACTAAGACAACACCAGAAAGCCATGAGGCACTGGCAGCAGTGTTATAGTTAGCTACAACAATTGAGTTTAATGGTCTAATTGCCATAATTTATTTTCTCCTAATTAATTTAAAAGGACTAATCCTCGATTTGAGGCATTGACCAAGTGCCCTTAAGAGCAGCTTGGATATCGAGTGCTGCACCATTGGAGGTAAAACCACCAGAGAATGCAGGAGACGTAGAAATACCCATAGTAGAAGCTGTTCTGACACTGTTCATTCTGTCAGCAGCAGCAGCAGCAACTCTTTCGGTATTTGTTTGTGAAGACTTAAGTAAAAGTTTGGTTTGTCTGATCATAGCATCAGCCTTAAGTCCATCATTGAGCATTTGATCAGCATAAGAATCCATCTCATTAGCATCAATAATTCCAGCAACAGCAAGCTTGGATGAACAAGAGAATGCTGTTTTAATTCTAGCAGTTTCTAAAGCAATAACTTTCTTAGAATCATTTGAAGAAGTAGTAACTTTTTGATTTCTTACATCAAACGTCATATTTGCTTTAGTATCTTTTTCTTCTTTTTCGCCGTCTTCGTGATCTTCACACTCAGGGCAAGAAGCTGAATCCATTTGATCTTCTGCTAACGACATTCTGTAACCACATGTTGTACACTCGACAGCCACTTTATCAGAAGCAGTTCTCATAACAGTAGTATTATGGGTTTGATGTTCCATTTGTGTTGGAACTGTTGGGGTGTCAAACATTTGGCCTTCAGAAGGTACTTCTAAGTCATCGAAATGAAGTACATAAGGTTCTGATTTGCCTGGAAGAGTAAAACTCGTAAATTGGTCTTTTGACTGAATCTTCTCTTTGTCAGTAGTAAAAAGTTTTTGCTCAGCCCAAGTAGGATTCTCATCCTTAAGGCTATTGCTTCCACTGTTTTCTAGTGTTTGAGTCTGAAACTTCTTTTGGCCAGGAAGGTTAAAATCTTCTGTGCTTTTGTAGTTCTTAGGAGCTGCGGCAACATCATATTCTTCAGGTGCCATAGCAAGCTTCTTAAGAATTTCTTCTCTCTCAGCTCTTCGAGAGTTTTGAGCATTTTTACTCATTTTCTTAACTCCATTACTTAATTTGTGCATTTGCTCGGAATCTTCTTCCATATCCATATCATCATCTGAGTCATCAAAATCTTCTTCTTCATCATCTTCATCAGAAAAATCTAATTCTTCATCATCTTCAAACTCTTCAGAATCATCCATTCCGCCAAGAAGTTCGTCAAGCGCTTTTTGCACGGCTTCCTGTGCTGCGTCAACCATATCAGCGGGAACTTCAATTTCAAATTTTGCCATCTCTGAATCGTCTACTTCGGCTTCGTCGTCTGTATAATCTTCTTCTAAATCTTCTTCATCATCTTCAAAATGATGCATTTCGTTATCTTCATCTTCATTTATATCGGTTGCGAAGTTTGCTGTGTCTTCAATGCCATTATCAAGATTGATTAAGTTCTTGACATTGCGTTCATCTAAACCGGCTTGTTTTGCTAAATTTGGAAGATACTTGGCTCTGATTGCTTTTGCTACAACAATGGCTTCATCACTTGATAATGATGCTGTTCTAGTCATATCGTTAGCGCAGTCCTTAAGATCTTCTAAATCGGTGGCTTTGATTTCTGCAATGCGAAGAGCTGCCATTTTGTCTTGATTATTGGCATTATTCTTTACATTTTTCATTATCAGCTGCTTCCCTCAAAATTTTGTTTGAAAAGCTGAAACAAGAATACTTGTTACAACTTATTTTATTCTTCTAAATATTAGGTGTTTCCACCTGCTCATTTATAGTTTTACAATGTTTTATGGGGAAGAAAATTAATTCTCCCCCATAAAGTTTATTTTAACTAATCAATCCAAGTGATAGTGGCATCAAGCTTGGAAGGATTCTTTGTATTTGCTCTTACTTCTGTCTTGCTGTAAGTTCCACAATCATAGCAGAAAGTACTAGACTTGACTTTGTGAGCATTTCTGTTTCCACATTTTGGACAAATCATACCTACTGGTAATCTTTTCTCAGTGGTTCTGTCGAAATCAGGAGAAGCGGTTCTTAAGTAAACATCAGCATCTACAACTGTTGCTAATCTTAACATTAGTTTAGCAGAAGCCATAGGAGCCATATTTCCAGCACCCATTCCCGGAGCAGGTGCAGGGGCTGTAGCAGCACCTAATCCAGCTTCTCCCAATCCGGCTCCACCTAATTCAGCTCCACCCAAGCCTTCATCCATTGATGGCTCAGAACCACCCTTGCCACCTTCAGATACCAACTCAAGTGATTGAAGGATCTTGTATGTACTACCGCATGATTGACAATCAGCATTAGACTCAGCAATATTTACATCGTCGGATCCGCAGACAGGACATACACTACCCCAAGGTTTCTTTGCACCTGGCTCAGATACTGCGTCCATATCTTCACCCATAGCATCAGGTCCACCAGTTAAAGCTGAAACACCTAAATCAGCACCAGCAGGAGCAGGAGGAGCACCCATCGGATCTCCCATTGGAGCAGCGCCTGGAGCACCACCCATAGGTGCACCCATTCCACCACCCATACCTGGAGCTACTTGAGCATATTTAGCCAAAACTTCATTACGAAGTCTTGTTCTTGAGAATCTAGCACCTTCAGTCATAACAACTGGTGATTCAACAACAGCTACATCCACAGAGCCTTCCATTGGCATTGAAGAGGATCTCTCAACATCAAATGTCTTGGTTGATCTTGTTGAAACAGAAGCTTCAACTCTGCCATCTTCAAATACACAAAGATCTGTAAATGAGAATGTTCCTGGATCTACTTGGTAACCTTTTTCTGAAAGTACTTGAATAGCCTTTTGTTTAAATGTTTCATCAAAATTCTCATCTGAAGGGTTTGCGCCATCAAGATCATCAACTGTACACATGAATCTCATGGTTTCGCTTTTGTCTTGTGTTACTTTCATACCAGATTCAGCTTGTTTTTTTGCTTGAATAGCTTTAATCAATAATCTTTCAGCTACTTCTGGGTCACTAACAAATCTCTTAGCAGCAGTTACAATTGATCTTGTACCGATGTTGAAATTAGTAGAATAGTCAGCTAACCATCCAACGACATTAGTAGCAACATCTTTTGTGGAAGCAGTTTTAACGCCCCAGAATTCTCTTCTTGCTCTTGATCTTAATCTTGCATCTGTAGCTGTAGCAGTTTTTGCTTTGCTAATTGCCTTAATAAGTTGATCTTTTGTCATAGAAGCTATAACATCAACTACTTCATCAGGGGTGGTTCCTGTTTCTTCAGAAGATTGAGCCATAGCAGAGATTGCAGATTTTACATCTTCTTTTGATGGAAGTTTGTCATCTGAATCAACTGCTGCCATAAGAGCAGATCTGAGTTCTTCATTTTTTGATGGTACAGCATCAACATCAAGGCCTTCACCAGGTACATTTGCTTGTCCCATGAAGATCTCAGCAATTCTCTTGACACCCTCTTTAGTGATTTCAGATTCTTCAGCTGCGACAGCAAGTGCTTCAGCTAAATCAGCAGCAGTGATTTCCATGGTTACTGCTGCGCCAAGTTGTTTAAGAACAGCAGCTACCCCAGTATCAGCACCTTTTTCAGCACCAAAGAATTGTTGCTTTTCATCTTGATCTTGTCTAAAATCTTGACCTTCAGAAGCAACACCAATCATTGAAGGCAATTCTGGTTCTTGAGATAATAATTGAGCAACTCTAATAATTTGTGAAGGAGTTTCAACAGCTGCCACTACTGCTTTAGCTAATGCTCTAACCGTAGCTGTCATAACTTCATGTGAAGGTGCTGTGCCATGCTTGTGATAAGATCTTATCTTCTCCTCAATTGTTCTTTCATCAACACCCTTTCGAGAGTCTTCGAGAAGTTCTTGATAAGTTTTATTCACTTCTTTGTCAATTACATTGTGCTTATATAATCCAGCGTCAGAAAGAGCCTTCTCACCAGATTCATGCTTTTCAGTTCTTCTGACACCATCACCAGAGCCATCTAAAAGATTTTCTTTTAAATCTAAGAGATCGTCTCTGTATTGATCACTCAACTTGTCTTGAACTGAAACATCCCACTTTCCATAACCTTCACCAGTTCTCACTTCATCAAGCTGTTTTTGTCTTGATTCTTCTCTGGATTTAACAGGAAGGAGAGCTGTCTTAATAAAACCACTGAAATCCTTAAGTAAATCAGCAGCAACTCTTGTACCTTGACCCGATTCCATCATTTCAAGTTGTTTTTCAGATAAAATTGGATTCCAATTTGTTCTTTTATTTTCAACATAACCAGAAATGGAACCGTCAGTAGAAAGAACAACTCTGTTACCAGTGTTATCTTCTACCTTAAAATCAATAGTTACAGCTGCGGCAAGTTTCTTTCTTTGTTCAGCAGCAATCTTTGTAAAATGATCCATTTGATGTATGACCTCCGCCTCGTTATTTTTTGGCGTGTTTGACTTTATAAATTTGTTTCTCTCATTAGCTAGTCTAATGACATTATTTATACTGTTTTGAACTCCAGCTTCATCTCCAATTGAATTTTTTAATTTCATCAGATTTTCAGCCATGTTCATAACTTTATTTTTTGGTTGTGGCTTTGATGTTTTATTACTGGCAAAAACTTCTCTTTTACCATCAGCACTTGCCCAAACAAAATGTACATCAGAACTTGCTAGCGCCACACCCCCACCGACAGGTTCAGAAGAATTAGATACCATAGGCTCAATCATTCTTCCAACATCTCCTGCTGGGCTATAATCTGCTAAACCAACATTAGCAGAAATCGGATTTGATTGTTGTTGTTGCTGAAGTTGACCTTGATTCATTGGTGCTCTTTGTCCAGCTCCAACATCAACTCCATCATCAATCATATCTTGCATTGTAGATTGAAGGTCTGCCATTGCTTTTGTAATCTTGCCAACATGGGTCAAGTCTACATTGTCTTTTCTGGCAAACATATTCATTACTGCCACTTCTAAAAAGTTTAATGATAAATTGATCATATCTAGTACATTTAAACCAGACCTTGGATCAATACCTAATCCTTGTAGAATTGCTGATACAGTTGAATTTTGATTAGCACCTTGACCAGCTAGTAAAGGACCACCAACAAGTGTTCCAGCTGATTGGGCTAATCTAATAGCTGTAGTAGCAGTGTTTTCAGCTACTCTTAAAAGATGTTCATATTGATATTTCTCAACGCCGTGTTTTGGAGCACCTTGATGAGCTAAAACAATATTTGAACATATTTCTTGTGCTTTTTTTTCTAAGTTTTGAGCAGCATCTAAAACATCTTCAACATCATAAATTTCTTGAATTTCACAAGACTCAAAAGCTCCATCTCCAACACAAGAAAGTTCTATGAATTTAACATCAAAGTTTTTTTCGTAAATTTTCTTTCCAGTGTCAGGGTGTGTTCTGCCTTTGTATTTTTTTAAACATTCACAATAATCTTTTTCAGTGTATGCTTTGTTGCTACACTTTGAACAGATACCGTATTCAACTGAAGCTCCCATTGAAACATCATGAATAACACCAGTGCGAATGTTTCTAGCAATATCTGGATATGCTTCTTCATCGACAAAAAAAGTACAATAAACACAATCTTCTTTTTCATCCCATTCAGCATATACAACCATTCCTTTGGCTTGCTCAATGTCATCATTTTTGTGATTTGTGTAAATTGGCACACCTTCAAATGTTTTATATGAAGGGATTTTTTCGCCTTTGATTTCTACTTCTTTAAGTAATTCTTCTTTAGAAAAATAATCACCATTAGCATTAACAACATCAGCATCAATTGCTCTGGCTCTTACCCATAAAAGTTTGGCACCTTTACGAGCTTGCATTTCTTTAACAATATCAAAGTCTTTGTATTTTTCTAATACATCTTCAGGATCAGCATATAAAGATTGTAAGCCAATTTTAGCAGCTTCTCTCATAGTGGATGAAGCTGTCTTAAGCATATAATTTCTAGCAAAATCTCTGTCATTTTCATTCAAGAAACTTTCTATAGTTATAGCTCCACCTTTAGCAACTCTGTACATATTTATGCATCCTCAAATAACAAACAATCTATAAAACACTTCTTATTCAAGAGGTTTAATTCCTGTTTAAAAACAAAACCCATCGAAATCGATGGGTTTATTGTACAATCTATTAAGATGTTAGAGAGTAATCTTTCCCTCAGAGGTAACTCCAGATTTCTTCCTAACAGCTTTCAAAATTACATTCATACAATCTTGTGGATGATCTTTTAATTCTTTATCTGTAAATCTTAAAATTACCCATCCGTTAGCAGCTAATTCAGAATCTCTTCTTTTATCTCTTGCTATTTTTTCTGGATTACTGTGCCAAATTCCTCCATCAGCCTCTAACCCAATTTGCAAAGATGGAATGGCAGCATCTAATTGATAATCACCTGTAGGACCAGCTGAATATTGAGCATACAAAGCATAAGGCATATTTAATGACAACAATAAGATGTAAAGCATTTTCTCAATAGATGTAAACAATTGAGGTTGTCCCATCTCTGCCTTTTTAGCATAAACATTTCTGTAAATTTCATTTTCAGAGTTTTCGGCTAATTTCAATTCAATAAATGCTTCATTGTTTAATGGTATAGAATTATCACCACCTAAAATTTGAGCATTAATTGTGCCATATAAGCCATCATATTCATCTGGCAAAGGCCCAAGATTGCCTCTACCTGTAACTGGGTGAATTGACATTAAAAAGTCTTCATGTGCTGCTGATTTAAATCTTTTTCCAGCTACTCTAGTGTTAGCATTTGATTTATTTAGTTTCAATCTTTCATTGTAAATGTCATTAACAATTTCAGATGCTGTCTTGTACATTTGATCTTTGGTCTGCGCAGTCATTCCCATTTCAGGAGCAGCACCAGGCATTGCTCCACCAGCTGGCATTCCAGGAGCAGCACCTTGAGGAGCAGCACCAAAACCTTGACCAGTAACAGGACCGCTTTGCATATTGAATGAGAAATTTGGCATTCCAAAATTCTGATCATTCATAAAGTTATTACCTTGTTCAAATCTTAATCTTTCAATTTCTTGATCAGGATTTAACCCAAAAGCTTCCATTAAGCTAACATTTGAAATAACACCATTCTGATTTGCTGTAACAAGGGTTTGAAGTTTGCCTGTATCATCTCTTAGGTCTAAATCATCAAATTTAATAGTGGGGTAGACAATTTCTTCTTGCCCTCTCTCACCTTCAACAGTAAAACCATTCCATTGTGAGACAGGCTTAAAGACATTTTGTTCAATCCATCTTGCCACTTCATTTCTAAAAGTGTTGATTCTTTTTTCCATAGCAAGCAAACCCACTTGACCTGAAGAATATGCTGGGCCTTCACCATTAAGTAAAAGTTTATTAAGCATAACTCCGTCTAAGATTTCTTGACCAATTAATTCAAACTCATTAGAAAGATTATGAATTTTGCCATCTGCTCCAACATATTCCATTTCAAAAGCATGATGGGTGACAAGGGTTAAGTTAGGATCATTAGCGATAGCAGCTAATTCATCTTGAGCATTATCAATATCTTCTTGAGATGCTGGTCTTTCATTGTTACCTATCTTCACCACTTTGATAGGAATAATTAATCTTTCAGCAATAACAAATTGTGCTTGTCTAATTTTATCTTTATATGTCAACACCGGGAAAAGAGATCTGATCATCGGAGTGCCATAATCTTCCCAGGGATTTGAGCCATATTTAAAGTGATAAATAGAAATCGGATTTAATGTGATTGGATCGCCTTTTTGAATTAGTTTCTTTATGCTGTCAGGAATAGCATCATAAATATCTTTAGGATTTCTTTCATTAACAATTCTCACTTCATCAGATGAGGGTCTATAAACATACTTTCCAGGCTGATCAATCATACCGGGAGTTTTATATACACTGTCTGGATTAAGGATAGATATAGATTTCCAAGAAGCTCCATCGTGTTCGCATTCTTTATTTTTATCATCATCCCAGTTTGAACCATGGCAATGAGGGCAATCTATCGAAAGTAAAACAAAACAATCACCAAGGAGATGATATACCTTAGAAACTTCTGGCAACCATTTTTGAAAGTTTAATTTGTCTATAAGTTTTTCGAAATAATCTTTTACATAAGAAGAAGAGAATTCAAGAGTCCATCCAGAAAAAGGATAACTGGCATAAAAATTAATGGCAGCAGAAATTTTAGGCTCGTTATTCTTCCACCAGTTAGCCCATAGGTAAACTTCACGTCTAGCATTTGGAATTTGAAAAGATGATGGAGTAAGGAAGGGAGAATAAAAGTTAGGAGAAGTGGTCATCGTATTTGTACCACCACCCATTTGAGCTACTTTACTTAAATTAGGTGATACATTTGACCCTGTAACTGTTACTCTACTATTAGCGTAATTTGATGATTCTGGAGATTTTACAGCTGAAGCATCTTTGATCGCATATTTACCTGCGGATCTAATTGCTGAAGCTAATGTTGTTTTTGTTGCCATTGCTCTTATATTATACCTTGTTTAGGATATTATATTAATTGTTTACTTGAAGGGAAATTATCTTGGAACATTGGTGCGCCTTTACCAGATGAATATTGATATGTGCCTTCGCCATTTTTCATATACATCCCGCCTTGTCCTTTTTCAACAGATATGCCTAAAGGATCTTCACCTGTTCTAATTTCTTCCAATTGAGATTCTAAATTTGAAAAAAGAGGAGACTTTATATTCTCCTCTCCTTCAAGTAAAAAAGCAGGAATCTTCAAATCTTCTGTATCATTGACTTGAGATTTGATAATTCTGTACCACATTTAATTTTCTCTTTTATCTTCTAATAAATGATCTAATCCTAATTCGCTAGCAAATGTTTTAAGATCATCATCTGAATATTGATGTGAAAATTCAACTTCATCTCCAGCTAACAATGCTTCAATATCTTTGGTGATTTTGTTGTTATGTCTTCTGTCTTCTAGCATTGTTTCTGTTGTTTCTTGATCTTCTTTATCTTCCACTAATTTAGCAGTTTTTTGAAGATATGATTTTCTATAAGCATCATAAGAATCTTCATCTTCAGATCTATTTAAAATATAATCAAAAACACCAGCCACTTTCGTAGTTTTAACTTTATCATCAAGTTTGTGATTTAGTTTTGATTCGATAGGCTGATCAAATTCTTTGTTTTCTTTGTTTTCATAATTTGAATATGGCGCTTTTCGATTTCTTAATTGATATTCTCTAGAGTTTTCATAATCTGAACTGTTTCTTGCTTTATTGATACCTTCTTTGGCTTCATCGAGCATTTTTTCGAAACCTGGTTGATCATCGTGTCTCTTTCGCTTGCCTTCTTCAATGTTTAGCAAATTAGCTTCATTGTCAGGATGTCTTGATACATCTAATCTAGCCATAACTTTATCATGAGGCTCAAAAGAAGCAGTTAGCCAAGCTTGATAATTACAGCTAACTTTTCCATCAGCATCTACTCTGGAGTCTATACAGTTTTCTCTACATTTTGAGATTTCCATCGGTACAGCGCCAGAGTTATTTGAGCCATTAAACTTACCTTTTGGGCACAACAGGAAAGGCTCATTCATATTTACTTGAAGAGTGGTGTAAGCTAATCTTCTATTTTCAGTAGGAGTTAATTCTTCAAATGAATCTTTTAATAATCTAGCGGCAGTTCTGTAGTTTTCTTTGCTGCCTGAAAGAACATAATTTTTTACATTGTTAAATTTTGTGTCTGTGAAACTAGTTAATGATAATTTGATCAACTCATCTAAAGCTTTGAGCGCTGTTACTTGATAATGCCCTGATGATCTTGTTGGGATTTTTGAAGCAATTCTTTCCAATCTAACAGCATCATTTGAGATATCTAAAGCATTTTGAATGTAATTATATGCTTTTCTCATTTGTAATCTTAAATCTGATAATCTAATATTCAATAAAGTGCCATATGTATCAGATAAAATTTGCTTACCGTTAGAAGAAGCAAATACTTTTTCTACATTGTTTATCTTATTGAAAAAAGACTGTACAATTTTGTCATTTTTATCAAAGTCTTTATTTTCATCTAATAAACTAAATGGAGAATCACTGTAAACATATGAATTGCCACTCATTCTGTTAATAGTATCCGAAAGCATATTAAGAAGACCTGTCCCACCAACTAATTTCAGGGTTTCAGGATTTTTAGTTTCTACTCTTGTTGTTAATTCGTATCTACTCATTTTATTTTCCGAATCCTAGTTTATCCATTTCTTCTTTTGACATACCTCTGTTTGTTAGGGCTTGTCTAATTTTGGAAATTTCTTCTTTTACGCCTTTTTTGCTATCAGCATCTTTGCCATGACCTTGTCTGGTTGTTTTGCTGTAGTCATCTAAATCTAATAAATAACAAACTCTAAAAATTAATTCAGGTGTGGATCTTTTTTCAAAATTTGGTTTTTCTGTGTAATCGTAAGCAGCAGTAACAACTCTTGAATCATTTGAAGATTTTTTTTGATTTCGTTTTTTGTTATAATCCATAACAATCTTCACTGCTTTGTCAATAGTTTCATTGCTCCACTTGTCTTCTTTAGCAATATATCTGACAATATCACTCTTACCAACACCATGGTCTAATAATTTGCCAATTTTACCCATCAGAACTCTAAATGGATTTCCTCTAGTTTTCTTTTTTTTCTTGATAACTTTTTGTGCTGTTTTGTGATTGTAAACAGATGCCATAGTGTTCTCCGTGGGTGATTGATTTTCCATAGTGTTTTGATTTTCAGATGGAGTTTTGTTTTTAATTATGGTAATTAGAGTTTGGGTCAATTCTTTTGGCCCTGGATCTCTTTTACCAGTTTCAGGATCAGTTGTTTGTTTTCTTGGATCACTCGCCATATTTAATGCATTAATAATTACAGAAACTTTTGATTTTATTTCTTGGTCTTTTAATTTCAATAACAAATCTTCAAGTTTGGGTACAATTGTATTTTTTGCATCTCCTTGAAAATTATCCATTTGATTAATTTCATCAAGGACTTTAATCATTTCCTCAGGAGTTACACCCTCAGCAGATTCACCACCAAATTCAGCAGCTTCACCGTTAAGTTCAATGTTATTAGGGCCACCAGGAGTTGATGCCAGTGGAGCATTAAATTGCGAATATTTTCTCATTTTTAATCGTCAAGATCAAAGCTATTGTATATATCAGCTAAAGTTTTAGAATGATTTAAAGATTTATTGACAAGATCTTCGTGTTGTTTCTTTTTTATAGCTAATTTTTGCTCTCTAGCTCTGTTTTGATTAGCTGCTCTCATGTTTTCTCTAGCATCAAGTTCATTAGGGTCTAAGACACCAAATTGTGATGATTTTGACTCAACGTCTGAAGATACTCTTAAGATAGAATGAGCTCTTGAGTTAACAACTTTAGATTGTCTTAAAGAATCAAGAGCATTTTGTTCCCAGCTTGAATGTCTGGATGCTTTTGCTTCTCTTCTATGTTGATTGTTAACAATTGCTTGATGACTTTCTTTTTCTTGGCTAACCAAAAAATCTTCTTGAATACCAAACATTTGAGGATTGAAAATTTCTTGTGGACTTTTCATCAATACACTCATATAATCATCTGGTGAAAATGCTTGTAGGTTACTAGCAGTTTTGGTATTTTCATTACCATAATTGCCAGAAAGTAATCTGTTTTCTAATGTGTCTTCAGAAAAATGATTAAGTGTAGATGATTGTTCTATTTTTTCCCAAGACTTAATTGAAGCAGTTTTTGTTATACCCATAGTTTGCTTAGAAATTTTTACTCTGTTATCAGCAGAATTATTTCTAAGTTCAGCATATGGATCTTCTTCAATTTCAGTTTGAGCACCAACAAACTTTTTTTCGATAAAATTTGGTAAGTTAGTAGTGTCAGATACTCTTCTAAAGTTGCCCATTATCTTTTATTTCCTAATTTCTTTAATCAACAAAAGTAGCCCAAGATATTATCCTGGGCTAACAAAGTTGAGGATTCTAATCGTATTTCTTTGTGAATAACTCATTGATCCACGCCACATCGCCATAACCTAATTCATTCTTCCAATAGTTAACTAATCTAGAATAATCGGCACTGGAAAGAGTGGCAGTTTTGACCATTGACTTAACAGCTGCTTTCTTGACATTTACTTCAAGACTGGAGCTCATCACTCTCTTAATTTCTTCTGTTTTTTCAGCAGAATTAAAAGCTTCACCTAAAACAGCATTTACATACTCTGAAGGAAAACCCTCAGCAAGGGCCTTTTCTGCAAAAGCAGCTTTAGCTCTATGGTTCAATTCAGAAATCTTAACAAAACCATTATCAGCCACTGCTTTGGTTTTAGTTGATCTATTTGCTGTAATAGTGGTTTTTGTAGAACTTGCTTGTTTCACTAATGATTCTCTATAAGCTTTTCTTTGAGCAAGTTTAACTGCCTTTTCTTCTTGAGCTTGAACAGTGGATTGGATTCTATTAGCCAATCTTACTCTTCTCTCATGTCTAGCAGCTAAAATAGTGTTAGCTAAAACTTGATCACCAGATGCTAATGCTGCTTCTACTGCTTCTGCTGAAAGTTGAGAAGGATGTGTGAAAGCTATAGGAGCTTTCTTGACCATTTTAGCTTCTTTGTTATCGCAAGCGCATGGTTTGATCTTGCCACACTCTTTGCACTTTTTCTTAGCTACTTTTTCATCGCATTCGCATGGATCGCAATCACAGCTGGAGCACATTTCCTTAGCAGCTCTCCAACCAGATTTCTTGACTTCAACTTTATCATCTGCCTTTTCGGGCATGACTTTATTCACAGTTTCATGAAATTTGCTAGGATTAGACTCTTTAAGTGATTCTAGTAAATCCAAAACATCGCTGGTAACTTCTTTTTCTTTATCTTCTTTAGCTTGTGCCAGTTTTTGATTGAAATTATTCCAATCAATACCTTTGAACATAGCATCCGACTCAAAAGAATCATCATGATATGTATTTGGAAAAATAATATCTGCCATGATTTTTATAAACTCCTCGGCTTATTTTTTTTATAATCCTCAACTTCCTACACGAGGACGTTGTTAAAAAATATATTAATAGCTTCTTAAAAAAGGATGGAAAATCCTTTATTTATTCTTTTACTGTTTTTTGACAATCAGCTTTTTATTTTTAATTTCAAACTGGTCGCCTTTTTTAATTCCATTGTTTTCGAAGAAGTTTAGTTTGGCTTCTACAACATAAACAACAGAATTAGATTTTGGAGATAATGATTTAGTACTTTGTTTTTGCATGTCTCCTAAATCAACAATCTCCATATTTTTGTCTAAGAATGCTAAACTTAATGGAAAATCAACATTTTTATTCCAGAAAGAATAACCATCAGGACTATCAAACACAAACAAAACAACCTCAGTATCATCCAAAGGATCAGCAAACATTAATCCTTTAGATCTTTTTTTATCAGTGTCAGCAATAAATCTAATATCAAATTCTGAACCAGAATTATCAGTGAGTCAAGTTACTTTTCTAAATTTTGACTTAACTTCGGAAACCTTAAAATTTCTAGCTTCTTCTAAATCAAATCTATCTTTACTTCTTGCTTTTCTAAATTCATTCACTGTATCTGTAGAAAGATAATGATCTCTAAGAGTTACTTTAGCTCTTTCGGTAAGAGATACATTTCTTCCATACCCTTGAAGTAGTCCAGCAGTTTTCAAGGATAAAATGTCAGAGTCGGTGATATAAATAGGAGCTTTATATTCAGTGGAAGCAGTAACTACCTCAGAATTTCCAGCTTCAATTTCTTTCAAAATATCGTAATCTCTTGATGAAAGTCTTGACGCTGCTTCTTTGTTAGGTTTTCCACTCATTCCTAACAATTGAATTTGAATATCTGATAAACCTAATGCTTGTGCTTGATTAGGAATGTCAAATAATTCAGCATGTAAATCTAAGTTGTGTACTGGCTTAATTGGTATTGGCATATTTTCCTCTATCTTCTTGGAATTCTATTATATTCTGGGTGATTTTCATCGTAAACTTCGTTCCAAGTAAAATTTCCTACTCCTCCAGACATTGAAGGACTTGAAGCTAAATTTCCTGGATCATATGCTGCTATCCCTGATCCTGATGGTCCATTTAATAATCCTTGAGTGCTGAGTTCATCTTTTTTCTCAGGGTCTGTTCCCTCACCTATGTGGTAATATTCTTTTTGTAATAAATTAGGTTTTTTGGTGATATAGTTGGTATCATTATCTTTGAATTGTTCTTCTGTAGTTTCATCCCATTCAAAATAAGATATATCTTTTGTTTTGGTTTGAGATTGTTCTGGATAATAATTTGAAATTTTTATTAATAAATTATCTGCTTCTTTAAATTTCCCAACAGAATCTAAGTGTTTAGCTAATTTAATAAACTTAGACAATTTAATAATGTTCATAATTATTCCTTTATTTAATTAACAGGTTTTTTCCTTCAAGTTCTTTATCAACTAGCTCTAAACTCTTTTCAATAGTTTTGTCCATATCATAATATTTGTATTCCCCTAACCTTCCTCCGAAAATTACATTAGATTCATTTTCTTCAGCATAGATTTTATATTTAGCATACAAATCATTATTTATTTGATCATTTATAGGATAATATCTTTCCTCATGAATTTTTTTATCAAATTGTGCGGAACTTTCTATAGTGACATAATCTTTATTAGATTTGCCCTTATGAAAATGTTTATGTTGAATAATTCTTGTCCAGAATTGTTTTTCTAAAGGATAGTTGACAACAGCCGTACCTTGAAAATCACCACTTAAAATTTGATCATAATGATACAAAGTTCTGTATTCTAAATCTCCGAACATATAATCAAAATAAGCATCAATTGCTCCTGTGAATATAATTTTTTTTGCTATTGATTTAAAATATTTTTTTTCTTTCAAAAAATCTACATTTATTTGTATGTCAATATCTTTGAGAAGTGTTTCAAATATTGATGTATATCCATTTGTAGGCATAGCTTGATATATTTGAGATTCATGGTAATATTGATCATTAAAATCAAACCTTAAAGGAATTCTTTTTGCCACATCTGCTGAAAGTAGTTTTGGTTCCTTACCCCATTGTTTTTTTGTGTAACCATAAAAGAACATTTGGTATAAAGTTTTACCCATTGTAGACAAGCAATATTGTTCAAAATTTTTAGGATTTGCATATGGAACGCAATCTTTTTTGATTTTTTCTCTTGCTTGATTTGGGCTAGTTATGTCAGGCCAAATTTGATGTATTGTAGATAAATTTATAGGTATTGAATAAATTTTATTATCAATATTAGCTTTATTTCTGAATGAAAAATTATCAAACAGAGTTAATTTATTTACATATTCCCAAACTTTTTTATTCGATGTATGAAAAATATGCGGACCATACTTGTGAATATGATAATCCTCAAAAGGTTCTGTAAAACAATTACCACCAATATGATTTCTTTTTTCAATTACCATTACTTTGAAACCATTTTTATTCATTTCATAAGCAAAAATGGAGCCGAATAATCCGGCTCCAATAATAAGATAATCATACATATATATATATTTTACATTTATCCCCAAGGTGATGGAGAACTCATACCTATATAACTAGATCCTTGATATTCATCTTCAACACCCATATCTTCTGTTGTTGTATTAGTAGCAACATCAATTCTAGAAGAAGGCTGATTTCTATCAAATCTAGTTAAGGGGAAAGTTTGGTGTAATTGGCTTTCAATATTACCTTTTAAGGGTTTAAATAAATTATTATCATCATCATTTTTGATGTAGACAGAGCCTTTTGCAGAATTAGAAAAAACTGGTAATGTTTCAGAATCTGGATAATTTAAAACTGTATCATCAAGCCATAAACCATCTTCTTGTTGATAAGATACGTTAGCTCCATCTCCTTCATACAAATATTTAGGTAAATCAATTTGTTTTTTTAACATATTGAAATTACCCATAGGAGCATTTTTATATCTTTCACTATCAACCCAATTTTCCTCAGAAGCTAATTCATCAGTTATTTGACCGGGCCTTGAAATGATATCTGCTTTTTTAATTTGTATGTTATTTTTGGATAGTACAGGATGAGTGCGTTCTGGTTGAATTAATTCAGGAATATCATCTTCGTATTTAAAATAATTCTGTTTAGGATTGTCGCTATATTTTCTTCTTTGTTTTAATTGCTGTTCCATTGTAAGCATATGTTCTTCTTTAGGAGCATAATTATTTTTTATATATTCAACACTATTTTCTTGCAAGCTTTTTGCATGATCTTCTAATAATTGTTTGTGTGCGTGAAGCTCTTCTCTAAATCTAGCTCTCAGTCTTTCTTTAGGATCAAGATAATAATTTTTATTTTCTTCTTGATATTCGTGTTGAGGTGTAAGCCTAGATTCTATATTTCTGTCAGAATAATCAGCATCTGGATGAGTTTTTGAAATTAATTTTTCTAAAGTGTTTTCATCACCCCAGACACTATTAACATCATAGGCCACACCTTTGGACCCGCCCCTAGCTAAAGGAGATCCACCAGGCTGATAAGGTGATCCAGAGTAACCACCACCTACGCCACCAAATTGAGATGTTTTAATATTCTTTGACATAATATTCAATTTAGACATTAAAATTATCTAAACCTGCTCCCTAAATTTGTTAATCTTGAAGTTGGAAGTCTTGATTGTATTTTACTTGTTAAACATTCATAGGAAACAGCAGCAATAGCATCACAAATATCATCTTTGTACCCTGACAATGATTCAATATAATATCTCTTGCCCTTCCATTTTTTTTGTAAAAATAAGAATTGAATTTTAGCTTCTTGAATTTCATTGATATCTTGTTCTGTTCCAGCTTCATCAATATATTTTCCACTAGATAAGTCATAAACATCAATTCTGTCTTCTCTAATTAGTTGTGACAATTCGGTATAAATTTTCTCTTTATATTCTTTATTAAATTGTCTTTCTGCTACATTGATACCAAAAGATTGTAGTTTTATAATAGAAGACTGTGAATGCCATTGATCAAAACTAACTTGCTTGAATTTAAATCTAGCATGTAATTGAATGACATATTCTTCTACATCTCTTTCTGAAACTGGTTGGTTTTTAGTTTTAGGATTCCAAAAATGAATGTGATCTATTACCACTCTTTTCATAGGTAATTTATCAGGACCATATTGCCCAATCATATTTTCAGTATGAGCCACTACAAGAGCATAATAATCTGATGTTCTAGCAGGATCAAGATGACAATAATATTCATGTAAACTTGCAGCTCTTTCTGCTCTAGGAACCATCAACATACTTGAAGACATTCTGTCTATGTCATCTTTCAGAAACATTGGATCTGATGAAGAAGCTCCGAATTCAGCACCATACTGCATGGTAAATTCGGTGGGATCTTTTTTCTTTTGACTTTCTAACCATTCAATGTCAATATTAGGATTAGTGAGCCAAGTGGGAAGTCTCATTACAAGTGTGGTGGGATCATCTTGTCTATTTTCATGTAAATCATAAAGCAATCCAATTGGTCCTTTGGGGTTGGAAAGCATCATCATTTTTCCATCTCTTCCAAAAGTAGCCAGAGATGGTTTTAGATCATCATAAAGAGCATAGTCAACACCAGAATCAGGGTTATCTCCAGCCATAGCAGCTACTTCGTCCATAATGATAGCCCAGCAAGTAAGACCTACAAGACCTGAAGCATTTGAAGAACCACATCTTAATACCAAAGAACCAGAAAATGGATTTAAACCCTTAAGTTTTCTTCTTTCATTTTCTTCCCGATCATGGTCAGAATAAAACCTCATTTCAAGTTCTGTGTCTTTGCCAATATAAGGGGCAAAAAATGGTGATGCTAGCACTGTTTGTTTGATCTTAGAGAAGATAGCTTTCTTAGCTTGTTCTTCATTTCTAGCCACATTTAACAGCACAATTTCGTCAAACTCCATCAAGCCATACCTAGCTTGAGGATGACCCATGGAAATTAGCCTGTAAAGTTCATAAAGAGCCATAGCTGAAACAAGAAATGATTTTCCAGAACGGCGGCCAAGCACTAAAACAAGTTCTTCAAATTTAAATCTATTGGTGCATTTATCTTCTACTTGTTTTCTTAGCTTTTGATCAAATTCTTCATCTTCTAATAAATCTTGTTCTGATTGAAAATTATCAATAATGGGTCTTTGAGATAAATTTAGCACTTGCCTTTCAGCATCAGGATTTGTTGCTTCTTGTTTAGCGGAATGATATCTAACCTCTCTGATTTCTGATGACAATCTTTTGCATTGAAGACAAGGAGAATTTGTCACTGTGAAAATAGTTTTAAATTGATTACCTTGTTTTTTATGATTTGCAAAGATTTTTTCATTATCATTGACATATTCCCAAACACATCCTTTACAATCATCTTTATTGTCGCTTGAGTTTATGTTAAGATTAGTGTTTCCTTCTTGTCCCATATAGAAGCACTTAAGGATTAATTTTTGCCAAGGGTATGGTTTCAAATTACAGAAATATGGATGTTCAATAAATGTTATAATATCTACTATTTGATCAGGGTTAAATCTATCTTTAGAAGGTTTGGACGGTGGAGCTACTTCTGATCTAACAGAAGGCATAATATCATCAGAGAATTCAGAAGCATAACCAGAATCCTTGAAAAATTCTACTGCCTCTCTGGATTGTTGTAATAGTTGAGATTTTAAATCTGGAACTGGAGCTTTTGGAAGTGGCTTTCGCATTAATTATCCTTACTAATTTTTTCTCTCAAGTAATTTAATTTGTCTCTAATTAATCTTTTGTCAACTTCTGATTCCATATTTTCATGAAGTTCCATCAAAATTTCAAAAATGTTAATTGAGTAAATTCCATTATTGTCTCTAGAATCTTTTAGCATAAGAATTTTTGTGACAAGTCTTTCCACCATTTGAGCTCTTCTTAATTTGAGGTCATTATTTTTTGAACAATCCATACCTCTAATATCATCAAGCTCAACAAGAAGAGCTATTAATGCTAATTGGTGTTCTCTAAAGATCCAAGGAGCAATTAACTCTTCTCTCTGTTCGTAATTTTTCAAACCAGATACAGCTATTTTTTTGAAATCACAATGGTTTTCCATGTGATTGTTAACCTGCACCCAGTTTAATTTAGCATCATAATATTTATTAAAAAAATGAATTACTGCTTGGGGTTTTTTACCAGATTCAAGAAATACATGTTCAGCTATATCTCTAAAAGGAGAAGTACACATAGCACATCTTGGTTCCACAAATTGAGGATAAGATATATCTGCCATGCTGTCTGGAGGCAAAGGGGATAGAGGTTTGTCAGTTTCTTTTAGGTCACTGAACATCCTATTAGGTTTGTCGGTTTTAATTTCTTGTGTTGGTGCTGGTACTATAGCATCAATGATTTCTGGTTCTTTTTCCATATTGTAAATTATAAAAGAAATAAACCCGTGGAAATCCACGGGTTTAGTATTTAGTCAGATTAAAATTAATCTTGTAAAGCTCTTTTGAGTCTTTCATATGGAGAAATAGTTTCAGCAGCCTTTACCATAAACTCATCAGCTAAACCAAAATCAGCATAATTGCCTTTTTTAAACTTTTCGCTAGATGATGTACCGCTTGATAAATCAACTTCAGCAGATCCGTGCTTCATAGAAACGACATACTTGCCTTTTGAAGCTACTTTCATATTAACATCTGATGTTTCAGCAATCAAAACATTATTTAAAAGAGTTTCTTCAATCCAGGGTTTTAATTCATTGTGTAAAGAAAGTCTGGCGTTATAATTTTTCTTTGCTAATTCAGCTAATCTTTTCCAAGAGTCAAAAGATTTATCATCAGCTCTGATAATTGCATGTTGGCCAGAAGTTAATTTTGTAACAAATTCTTTTGCGCTGAATTTTTCTAAAGTCTTTTCGATGATAGGAGCGCAATCGGCATACTTAGTTGGGACTACAGCCACTTCCATAGCTGTCTTGACATTAGCTTCTTCGTCAAAAATATTTGAAGCTACTCTTTTAGCCAAGTCTAAATCAAAATTATCTGCTGCTAAAAGTTCAACAACTTCATCCTTGCTAAAACCTTGATTTTTTAATTTCAAAGCATTAGCGGAAGCCACTACTTTCATCCCACTTGAATGACCCTTGAGTTCATTGCGCCAATTGTAAATCATATCATCGGATGTATTTTTTTCAATCACTTTGATGTCTCCCTGACAAAAAAACAGCCCTTTGATGTTTTGGACTTTCAAAGGGTTTTATGGAACATAATAATATAGTACATAATATTGAAAAAAATATTCCTCATTTTTATAATAGGATTAAACAAAAAAAAACAGAATATAAAAAATAATATGTGGTACTCAAATTTCATCAAAACAGCAATTACAGCTTGGGACGTTTTATCAAGTACAGAAATTTCTTGGCAAGGATCTTTTGAAAAATCAATTAAAGATTCTAATCTAAGTTTTTATTCTGAAACTAAAATGCCCACTATGTCATCTTTACATAAGTTTATTAATTCTATTACAAAGTCAAATATATTACAGAAATATATGAGTAATGAAAAATTCGAAGTGTTTAGTGACATAAGTAGTTTTGTTCGAAATTTGATTAGATTTGTTGATGCTTATTTGAAAAAAGGCAACATGGATACTGATTTACTTTTTATTTTAAATTTTATGGGCTCATTGAATCAGTATTTAATTTCAAAATCTTCTTGGAATGCTGTTAAAATTGGTGGAATTTGTTACAATCCTGATACAGTAAAATCAAGTTTTAGTTCTTTTATGAGCTATGGATATACCACTGTTAATTTATTGATGGACAAAGGTGTTCAATTAACAGATGCCACCGCAATGTTCATTATGGGTGGAAGAGACAAAGGAATTTTTGGTGTACCTGAAAGTGATAGCAGAAATAAGATTGTTCAAAAATGTTTGTCTCAAAATGAACTACTAGAAAATTTTCAAGACTCTGATTCAGTAATGAAATACATCCAATCAGGTAACTATGATATTAATTTAATTTCAAATTATATTTATTCAGGTATTGATTTAGATGAAGTTTTTGTTATTTTTGCTGCTATTGTAAAACAGGACTATAAAAAAGCAATAAGTTTGATTTCCGGATATGAACTCAAGTATTACATAGATTTTTACGCCAGATTACAGAGTGATTTAGAATTTGCTGAAAAACCTAATGCAGTTCAGGAGATGATTGAAAAAATATATAAAGATGGTGAAGATTACAATACCACTGATGAAAATATTTCATTTTTGGAGAATGATGATGATTTTCAAGATTATTGTAGAGAAAAACTACATGATATAAAATTCTTCTGGCTACAAAAGGGCTTTTGCGTAGATCAAGTTTTGTTAGATTATTTAGAAGACAACCCAGAAGATTATGAAAAAATACCTACAGTTGTAATTAACAGACTAGGATCTAATAAAGCTCAACAATTAAAGCAAGCTGGCGATCAAGCAAAACAATCTATATTGAATGATGGATTGAAATTACTGTTGCTTGCCAAAAAAGAAGGTGTCATTGATATTATCGATACTTTCACTGGTGTATGGAATAATGCTTGGGATCCTGCATACAAAGGTCCGTCAAAATTAGAAAAATCTGATTGGGATAAAAAATTAACAGAAGATCAAAAAGAATACGACAAGCTCTTTACTCAAATCTCACCCACATATTTTGAAAGAATGTCTAGCGAAGGCAGATACACCACACTCAGCCCAGAAGATTTAAAAAAATATGCTTCTAAGATGGTGATTATTGAGTTTGCTGGTTATAAGTTAAAAAACTTCTTAAGAAAATATAACAGTAACAAGCTTAAAATAAATGGAATAAGCTTTACTGATGGATCTTGGAGAGGATTGTTTTGTCCAAGATTTCCAAACCCAGAAACACAAGAAATTGTACCAGCGATTGTTATTAATACAGATAGTTATGATTCTCTTGAATATCACAGACAACTGTCACAAAGTTTAGATATGTCTCCTGATATATTTACTGAAGGTACTAGAAGACACGAAGTTGCCCATGCTTTACACTATTTAGCTTCTGGTGATCTTATGATGATGAAGTCTGAGCATTTAAATCCTGAAGTGACCGAGCAAGAAGCTTATATCGTTAATCCGAGTGAAATGTATGCTCGTACTCATGGTGATATTCCATACTTAAGGTCTATTTTTGAGAAACATTTAAAGTCAAAAGTCACATCACCTAAAATTTATGAAGCAGCAAAAGAGCAATGGATTCACGACATTCAAGATGAGATGGTTCACTTGGTGTCTGGCGGTACAAATGCTAGAAGATTACTTAAAGATTTAGAAGCTGGAAGATTTGGAACTTTTACTACAGATGATGGGAAAGTGATAAATATATCAGATCCTCAAGGAGCTATTAACAAAATTCTTCAAAGGCAAAGAACCAGACTAGAGATGATATTCCATGAAACATTCTCTGTTGCTGGAAGACAAGACTATAGAAGAAATCTTATAAAAAGAAAAAATCAAATTAATAGATCAATTCAATCTGTTGACATTGAATCTGCTGAAAGAACAGAATTGGAAATGGAATTAATGCAAATTGAGGCTGATCTTGTCAATAGTGGAGCAAGATTAATATTTGATTTGGAAGATGTTTCAGATGCTGTTATTGAAGGATATATGGCAGATTATTTTGGTAAAGTGGCTGATGCTGTAGCTAATGGTGATCTTGATTCTGATCTTGTCAATATTGATGGATTAGATCAAATGAAAGAAAAAGAAACTATATCGAGAGGCAAACCAGAACCGCCAACATCTAAAGATATTTTGGATAT
>Ga0114966_10001055_pt1 | contig 25731 bp, 23 predicted proteins | sample M_130207_XF_Meta_FD_87029 | JGI IMG/M metagenome (GOLD analysis project Ga0114966, IMG submission 87029) | Freshwater microbial communities from Lake Montjoie, Canada to study carbon cycling - M_130207_XF_MetaG | ecosystem: Environmental > Aquatic > Freshwater > Lake | place: Lake Montjoie... | reverse complement strand
GCTTATATGGCACCTGATGGTGAAAATGGTCGAGGCATTACTGCCGTAAAATTGTTAGAAAAAATAGATAAAATAAGTTTGGATGACTTAATTCAACTTGGATACAATAAACACATGTCAGCCTTTGACGTTTTATTGCCTTCATTTTTAGAGTATGCAAAAACTATTTCACTCAATGAAAAAGAAAAAAAAGCCATTCAATATTTAAGCAACTGGAATCATGATGGCGATACAGCTTCCATTGCAACCACCCTTGCTATTGAATGGGCTACCGAATGGGCAAAAGAATTACCGCCAGCACCTACCGAAGAAACAAGTACCCACATTTGGAAAAAATATGAGCGAATGGTAAACACTATACCCAATGAAAAAAAATTAGCGCTTTTAAATAAAACACTCACTCAATTAGAAAAAATCTATGGTGCTTGGGAAATAAATTGGGGCAGCATTAATAGATATCAAAGAGTTAATCCAGGAGAAAAGTTTGATGATCAATTGCCTAGTTTAGCAGTTGCTCAAGCTTCTTCTAAATGGGGTACCCTTCCCGCTTTTGAAAGTAAAAGACAAGAGAATACTCATAAAAGATATGGTTATTCAGGCAGTAGTTTTATTGCAGCTATTAGTTTTGGGAAAAAACTAGAAGCTAAAACAATCATCACTGGAGGACAAAGTCGTTTTGCTAATTCCACTCATTTTACTGATCAAGCTCAACAATACCTAGCAGGTGATTTTAAAACCATCCATTTTTATAAAGAAGACGTTTTAGCACATGAAGTAATATCATATAAACCTGGATTGACCAGGTAGTGATCATATAGTTTGGATATAAATGCTACTTTAACCAATCCTGCTAAATTTTTAACTTCTAGCTTTTGCATCATCTTAGTTCGATGCCCTTCAACGGTTCTTTTGCTATGCCCCACTTCATAAGCAATTTGCTTGCTAGAAGCTTCTTCACAAATACGAACCAGGATATATTTATCATAGGTATGCAATTGATGTACTTTTTGGATTAATTTAATTTTTTCAATATGATGCACCATGGAAAATAGCTTATCCGCAATGATAGAACAGAAATATATTTTATTAAGTCGGGTCATTTCTAAAGCCTTGGACCATTCCTGCTTTGTTACATTTCGGGAGATGACCACCGAGATGCCATTGTCAACGAGTTGATACAAATGAGCATCATCTTGCTCATTAAAGATGACCATAATAGACATTTTTTTCCTTAGTGCATTTATTTGAACCATGGCATCAGAATGACCATAATCAAACAAGGAGCTATCCACTACTAAAACTATAGATAAGGCTTGTTGGTTTTTATCTTTGGCCATAAAACCATCCAACTCTTTTAAGCTTTTAATGATATGATAGCCCATTAACATTGGATTGTCTTTAATAAGTAAGCCACAACCCATGGCATACACACTTTGTTGATCACATAAAATAACTTGACTTTGCATAAATTATTGATTGGATGATTGATACTGCAATAAAACAATATTTTTATAACCTCTTGATATACAAAGTACTATCTTTTATAAATGGTTATTAAAACCATTGTAATTGGCCCTATTCATGTATTTTCTAATGTAGAATTGAATTGCATAGTATCAATGAAAAATAATAGCAACAAGTAGTTATTAAATTAACCCCTATAATTATTTGTCAGTATTATATATTTTATAACTTCATTGAATATTATACTAACCCCTTTACATAGCGTTGACATCAATTCGTAACTTATTTTACCCTTTTGTTCCAGTAGGACATTTGAAAGTGTGGGTCTTGGCCCCAGCCTTGGATAATCCAGATCCCAATTTGGCCTATTATTATGACTTTAGTCAAAGTATTGAAGAATATACGCGCGTATTTGAACAATTAGATTTACCCTGGAAATGGCAACCCGTTTCTTTAGAAACTTATAAAACCGTTGTTCAAGAAATTGCACATGAAAGAGAAAAAGGAATTTACTTTCCTGTTGTTTTAAATTTATGTGATGGGGATGAAATTAATGGCGCTCCTGGCGTATCTGTCATTAAAGCATTAGATGCAAAGCAATTGGTATATACTGGAGCCAATGATTATTTTTACGATATCACTACTTCTAAAATCCCAATGAAAGAGGCTTTTGATTTAGCAGGTGTAGCTACACCAAAATGGAAAGCCATTAGAACCAATGACATCAATGAAAAAGAATTGCTTAGAAATTTAGGTAGCCCATTAATTGTCAAGCCTGCTGTTTCTGGTGGAAGCTTGGGTGTAGGTGTAAAAAATGTAGTGGAAACGCCCTCAGAATTAAAAACTCAACTAACTAAAATGTTTGAGGGCTACCGAGGCTGGAATTTAGTGACAGACGGAATTCTAGCTGAATCATTTATTGAAGGGCCTGAATATACGGTGATGATTGTAGGAAGTCATACCCACCCAGAATATGCAAAAATTTATCCTCCCATTGAAAGAGTTTTTCATGCCTCACTTCCTGAAAAAGAAAAATTTTTATCCTTTGATCGCTTATGGGAAATATATGAAGAAGAAACCCCTATGCCTGAGGAAGAAAATTTTTACCAGTATCAAATAGGAGACGAAGCTATAAAAATGGCTGTTCAAAAAATTTCTTGGGATGCTTATGTGGCTGTGAATGGTACTGGTTATACTAGAGTGGATGTTCGCATTTGTAATAAAACTGGTATTCCGTATGTATTAGAAGTGAACGCGCAATGCGGTATAAGTGAAGATGAAAATTTTACTTCTATTGGTGCTATTTTAAGATATGCAAATCAAAGTTTCACAGAATTAGTAGTACATATTATTAATGACGCATTTGTAAGAAGAAAAAAATAAAATTATGCGTGCCCTTCCCTTATTGAATCATCCAGAAAGTTTTAAAGATTTAAAAATTTGTGTCCTTCAACCAGACTATTCCACTTCTGGTGTTGATTATCAATATTACGATCCCAAGAGAGATTTATCGGCTATTATGCCAGAAGCACATATCGATCATATTTATTTAAATAAGTTAACCACCTATCAGCAGTTAAAAGAATTAAAGGATAAAAACTATGATATCTATATTAATCTATGTGAAGGTTATTTAGAATGGAAAGTGCCTTCTATTGATGTTATTATAAGTATGGATTTATTAGGATTGCCCTATACTGGGCCCAATGCGAATTTATACGACCCTCCCAAAACCATTATGAAGTATTTGGCTTTTTGTGAAGACGTGGTTACCCCGGCGCATATACTTATTGAATCTTTGGAGGATTTGGATCAATTGCCTGGTAATTTAAAATTCCCTTTGTTTGTTAAACCTGCTAAAGCGGGTGATAGTTTAGGAGTGGATGACGCTTCTAAAGCAACCAATATCGAGGACTTAGTGGTAAAGGTTAAAAATATTGTGTCTGAATTTGGTTCGGCCTTGGTGGAGGAATACATTGATGGTCGAGAGTTTACCGTATTAGTTTGTGGTAATGCAGACGGAAAAACTTGTACCAGTTTTGTTCCAGTGGAATATATTTTCCCTGTAGGTTTTAGTTTTAAAACCTACGCTTTAAAAACATCCGAATTACATCCTACAGCCAATATTCCAGTAACAGAAACAGCCTTAGCCAATAAATTAAAAAGTATTGCAGAGCAAGTTTTTATGTCTTTTAATGGGGTCGGTTATGGAAGAATGGATTTTAGAATGAATGACAAAGGGGAGATTTTCTTTTTAGAAATTAATTTTACCTGTTCTGTTTTTTATGCGCAAGGCTATGAAGGATCGGCCGATTATATTTTACTACATGATGGCATTGGACAAAGAGGCTTCTTAGAAAGAATTATTATTGAGGGTATGTCAAGGTATAGTAGAAAAGAAAAATTATTTACTATTAAAGGAAATGCCATTGCTGGTTATGGCATGTATGCAAAATGGAATTTGCCTAAAAATACTTTATTGTTTAAAGGGGAAGAAAAATCACAACGCATTGTAAGTAAAAAATTCGTTGATGAAAATTGGGACGAAAGAGAAAAATTAAATTTCAGAAGATACGCCTACCCTATTAGTTCAGAGGTTTATATTTTATGGGATTTACAACCCGAAGAGTGGTCCCCACAAAATCATCATTGCGATGCCAACTGTACCTACAAAGGTTTAAATTTATATGTGAATAGAGACATTAAAAAGGGAGAAGAGCTTACTTTAGATTACGGTAGCTTCTTAGATGAAACCATGGAGCCTTTTAACTGCCATTGTGGTGCTGCTCATTGCCGTGGGCTTATCAAGGGCACGGCTAAAATAAAAGGCTAGTGCGCTCTGTTTGAGTTACTTATTTTTGTAAATACCTATTGTGTTTTATTTATTGTGCATTTTCACGTAACTTAATTCCAACGATTACTACTTATGGGTAAATTTCAATCTCCTGCTTTTATTGAACCCTTCTCTCCTTTTTGGTGGGAATGTATGCTGGTGGTTACCTTAATTATTGTTTTGGTAGTAAGGCTTCCTCTGCATTTTAAAAAATTACAACATAAAAATTACGCTGTCTTTTTAGCCATTTTTTTTATGATTAGTTTTATTATCGAAAACTATTACAATTTGATACATGGGTTTTGGAATATTCAACAACATTTACCAGTTCACTTATGCAGCATTAGTTATTTTATGTGTGTTGCTTTATTACTAAATTACAAACAGTGGCTGGCCGAATGTCTTTATTATTGGGGATTAGCCGGGGGCATTCATGCTATGCTTACACCAGAATTTACCGTGGGGATGGAGGGGTATAATTTTTATGCTTACTTTATTGACCATGGTGGTCTCTTGCTCGTCATTGCTTATATGATTGTTCATTTAAATTTTAGACCAAGGCCAAGGTCTTGGATTTGGGTATTGGGCTATACCCAATTAGTAGCAATTGGTGTAAGCGTTATCAATTATAGTGTTGGGGCTAACTATATGTATTTATCTGCAAAGCCAGCAGTCAACAACCCATTTGTTATTGGCGAATGGCCCTATTATATAATTATACTTGAAGCTGTTGCAGTACTTCATTTTTTGGCTTTCTATTGGCCCTTTCATAAAAAGAATAAAGCCCTGTTAAAAGCTTGATTAAATTTCTTCAATCCTTTTTGCTTTATCATCTATCACTAAATCAAAATTAGGTTTGGTAGGACTTCCATTGGGACAATAGCCTGTGATTAATTCATTAAATTTACAACCCCATTGATTAAGCTGAGAAAGAGTTAATTCCCTTAAATCTCTTTTGGAGCTTTCACCACGACCCGTCCAATAAGTAATATGCCAGCCTTCCTCAAATAACTTATTAATTTTAGCAATATGTTCAAAATTGGGTTCGGCTAGTTCATATACCCGCTTATCAGAATAAAAGCAGATAGTTTCATCAATATCAACTAAAGCTTTCTTAGAACCAAACCTTTTGGACTCCATCATTGTTATTTATTTTAAATGTATTAAACTGAGGCAAATTTAGATAGTTTCTATAAATTACAGCTTGCATTTTATCGACCACTAAAATCATTTGTAAAAAACTGCGTCTTTTCAAATTTTGAACAAAATTAACCCTTCCATCATGAGATTATTTTTTTTATCACTTTTTGTAGGTCTACTACAATTCGCCTCTGCTCAAAACACTAGCAATCCTACTATAAGAACTGATAAAATTACCATTGCACGTGACACTTATGGGGTCCCTCATATTTTTGCACCCACAGACCCAGAAGTAGCTTATGGATTGGCTTGGGCGCATGCCGAAGATGATTTTACCACCATACAAACCCTGATACTTACCGGCAAAGGGAAGTTGGCCACTTATTTAGGTAAAAAGGGCGCACCTATTGATTATGTTGTAGGCTTACTCAATACTAAAGCAACGGTGATGGCGCAAATAGATCAATTGGACCCCGCTTTTTTACAATTGGTTCGTGGGTATTTGTTGGGTTTAGAAGCTTATGCAAAAGCACACCCAAAAGATATACTCAATAAAAATGTATTTCCTATTAGCATAGAAGAATATTTATCGGCTACTGTTTTTTCAGTGGCTGTATTTTGTGGTGTAGACAAAGCTTTGCCAAAAATTTTAAATGGTACCATTCCGGCATTGCCTGGATTTACAGGAGAAGGAAGTAATTCCATTGCAGTACATTCCAGCAAATCTGCTTCTGGTGAAAATATGTTGCTCATTAATGCACATCAACCCATTGAAGGCGCTACTGCTTTTTATGAAGCACATCTTCAAAGTGAAGAAGGCTGGAATATTTTAGGAGGATTATTTCCAGGTGCCCCCTTAATATTTCATGGTGTAACACCCAATTTAGCTTGGGCACATACAGTAAACTTGCAAGATAAAATTGATGTTTATCAATTGCAAACCGATCAACAACATCCAGGACAATATAAAGTGGATGGAGAATGGCTGAAGCTTGAAAAAAGAAAAATAAAATTAAGTATTAAGGGCATTCCGTTTCCTATTTACAAAACGGCTTATACTTCTATCTATGGGCCTACTGCAGCTAGCCCTAGTGGCGAATATTTTTCGATGCGATTGCCTTCCTTAATGGATGCAGGTGCTTTACAACAATGGTATGCCATGAATAAAGCGCAAAATTTTACACAATTCAAAGCCGCCTTAACACAGAACCATCTACCAATGTTTAATATTATATACGCAGATAAAAAAGATACTATTTTTTATATCTCCAATGGGAAAATGCCCTATCGTAATGCAGATACTAGTTATCATTGGAATGCTACTTTACCAGGAAATACACGTGCAACACTTTGGACAAAGTTTAAACCTTTAAGTGCACTGCCTCAATACTTAAATCCAAAAAGTGGTTACTTATTCAATACCAATCATTCGCCTTTTTTAGCCACTGCCGAAAATGAAAATTTAAACCCAGCCAATTTTGACGCTTACGATGGGTATGAATTGGTCCATAACAACCGAAGTCGTCGTGCTAAAGATTTAATTGACCAATTAAATAAGTTTAGTTACGACGATTTAAAACGCATCAAATTTGATCGTCAACTTCCTGCTAAAATTTTATACCCTTATGGATTTACAGCAGACACTTTATTTATATTGGATGAAAATAAGTACCCGCAGCTAGCACCTCTTATTCTAAGTTTAAAAAAATGGGACCATCAAGCCATTGCCGAAAGCAATGGAGCACTCATTTACAATTTAGCTTACTATTATGTACCTAAATTAATGAAAGACCATAAGACTGATAAATTGACAATCGAAGAAGCGGTGGCTACCTTTGAGTTCATCTATCAATTCTTAATGAAAAATTACCAACGCCTAAATGTTACTTTAGGAGAAATGCAACGTTTGGTGAGAGGAGATGAAAACTGGCCACAAAGCGGTATGCCCGATGTATTGGCTGCTGTACAAACAGAACCATTTGGAAATGGGCAACGTAAAATGAATAGCGGTGATGCTTATATTGGATTTGTTCGCTTCCCTAAAGATGGCAGCCTGCCGCTTATTGAAACGGTGAATACTTTTGGCGCAAGCTCCGTAAAAGGGAATCCACACTATGCTGATCAAAGAGCCATGTATCAAGCACAACAAGTAAAAAAAATGACTTTGGATAAAGAGGAAGTATTAAAAAAGGCAGAACGCAGCTACCATCCTCAATAGATTTATTCCTTTCTATATAATTAGAGCCGAGCGGTAATAATGCTTTTGTCTAAAAAAGCCTTCGTATCATAGATAACCGTATCAATGGATTTTTTCAAACTCGAATAATTTAATGACTTAAAAAAGTCGTGCGCTACAGTTAATACAATAGCGTCATAAGTAGTTAATTGATGTGTTAATTTTATTTGATGCTTTTCAAGTATTTCATTCGCATTGGCAAAAGGATCAAATGCGAATACTTCCAACCCTTGTTCTTGTAATAAATTATAAATTTCAAAAGCTTTTGAGTTTCTAATATCTGGGCAATTTTCTTTAAAAGTAACCCCCAACAATAAAACTTTGGCACCTTTTACTTCAACTTTATTCGTAATTAGAAGTTGAACGATTTTATTGGTAACAAAAGAGCTCATTTGATCATTTACATGACGACCTGATAAAATAACTTGAGGATGATAGCCTAAGCTACTTGCTTTGTGGGCTAAATAATAAGGATCCACTCCAATGCAATGGCCACCTACTAAACCAGGCTTGAATGGTAAGAAATTCCACTTCGTTGCCGCTGCAGCTAATACATCCTGTGTATCAATATTCATTTTGTCAAAAATGAGCGCCAACTCATTGACAAAGGAAATATTAATATCTCTTTGAGCATTCTCGATAGACTTAGCCGCTTCTGCTACTTTTATATTTGGGGCTTTATGCGTACCCGCTGTAATAATACTAGCATACAAGGCATCCACCTTATTAGCTATTTCGGGCGTAGAGCCCGAAGTAACCTTAATTATTTTAGTAAGGGTATTAATCTTATCCCCAGGATTAATTCTTTCGGGAGAATAACCACAAAAAAAATCTTGATTAAATTTTAAATTACTTGCTTTTTCTACAACCGGAACGCAATCTTCCTCGGTACAACCTGGATAAACAGTACTCTCATAAATAACTAAATCCCCTTTTTTTAAAACAGTGCCCACCATCTCAGAGGCTTTTAATAAAGCACTTAGGTCTGGTTGTTTTAGTGCATCTACGGGTGTGGGTACTGTGACAATAAAAACAGTACATTTTTGTATGTCGTTTAATGTATTGCTAAAAATTAATTGATTCGCAGCTTTTATTTCTTCAGTAGTACACTGTAAGGTATCATCCACTGCTCTTTTTAATGCATCAATTCTACTTGCATCAATATCAAACCCTATGACTTTATACTTTTTACCCAATTCTACTGCTAATGGCAAGCCCACATAACCTAACCCTATAACGGCAATAGCATCGAATGTAAATTGTTGATTGTCCATTTCAAACCAAAGTTAATGGTCTACTTAGTGATGGCCATAATTTTTTTCTCCAGCAGTAATGCTAACCTTTAATCTATTTTGAGGTGGGGGTAAAGGACAAGTGGCAAATGCAGTAAATGCACAAGGGGGATTATAGGCTTTATTAAAATCTATTTCTGTATTACCACTAGCGTCCGGCTTTGGAATATCAATAAATCGGCCTGCCCCATAAGTAGTTTTTCCTGCGGTTTCATCTCCAAAAACTATAAATAAATTTGGGCCTCCCTCATCTATGACATCTAAAGTATATTCTTTATTATTAATAGTAAACAATAATTTACCTGCACTTTTTTGTGCCGTAGTTTGTCCTAATACATTGGTGATCATCAATAAACTTTGAACAGGTTGAACCAATACTGCTTTTAGGCGCCAATTAGAATCAACTGGGAAACGATTAATACCTTTAAAATTTTTTACTGCTTCGGCTTGCAAATTTCTAAATCTTACACCTACTTTGTCTTCTCGTTTAATAACTACCCAACTAAAATGAGACCAATCCATAGTCTTGGAGGTCTCTATGTTTTTAAATACAAGATTAGCTTGTGCCCCTTTTATTTCTATATTATTAATTTTTACAATGTTACTTTTCTTGTTCACCCACAAAACAGAATCGCCCTCGTATATAAAGTCCCCTATATAATCAGGAAATTCATTGTTATTGTATTGGTGTTCATTCCCCTCCCCTTTACCAAATGTATTGACCCCTTTATGTAGCCAAAAAAGTCCCTCTAAATTTAGCCAACCATTGGGTTGTTTTAAATCATTTTCTCTTTTAGCATGCCAATCATTAATAGATCGGGCATATGGATTGGAACCTTGGCCATAAAGGGTAGTTAGGAATAAAGTAGCTATAATAAGTAATGCATTTTTTTTCATACCGTTAGGTTAATAGTGCCCTTTGTAATTGAATTAGGCAAAATTAAGCTTTTAAACTGGCCTTTCAAAAAGACAACCTTTAAAAGAAGCTTAAAATATTAAAAATGAAATCAAACAGAGTTTTTATTAAATTTATGGTCAGAAATAACGACTATGAATTTAATAAAAATACTTTTTGCTTTTTTAGTTATACCTATTGTATTTTCTTGTAACAAAGTGGAAACTACAAACACTACTTCTACCACTACTTCCACTGCAGTTACCAGTGCCACGGTGAATAATTGGATACATCAAACCATGAGTAACTATTATTTATGGTCAACAAAAATGCCGGCATTATCTACGACTAACGTAAACATAGACCCAATGAATTATTTTACTTCCATTTTATATGATTATGGCAATACAGATCGATTCTCATGGATTGATAGCAGCTCGAGTAATTTAATCAATCAACTTAATGGAGTCAATAAAATCTTAGGGATGAAAATTAATGCATTCCTTGTTGACAATGCTAAACCTGATGGCGATATTGCTTTGGTGATTGCTTATGTTTTAAAGGGAAGCCCTGCAGAAAAAGGGGGGATAAAAAGAGGGGATATTATTTTGAAAGTAGATGGTCAAACAGTTACTTCAAAAAATTACAGCACTATTTTACAAAATGAAACTTTAACATTAAGCTTTGGAACTTTTTCAAATAATACTTTTAGCGCCATTGATAAAACTTTAAAACTCACCAAGGTAGAATTACAAACCAATCCTATTTTAATAGATACGGTCATTAATTGGTCTGGGAAAAAAGTGGGCTACTTTTCCTATACTCAGTTTCTGACAAGTTTTGATGATAGCTTAAGAGCTATTTTTGCACGTTATAAATCGAAAGGGGTAAATGAATTAATTGTTGATTTTCGTTACAATGGCGGAGGTTATGTAAGTTCCTCCAACTTACTCACAAATTTAATAGTTAAAAACATTGGTGCTAGAGTAAATAATGTGATGAACAAAAAGGTTTATAACGCCATCTATACGGAGTATCTAACAAAACAAAATGACAAGAACGCCTTTGTTACAAATTTTCAGAACGAGGCTAATAATATTGGCAACTTAAGTAGAGTATTTATTCTAACCTCTAATAATACCGCCTCTGCAAGTGAACTTGTAATCAATAATTTAAAACCATTTATGGAAGTCATACTTGTGGGGGAACACACTTATGGAAAAAATGTAGGATCCTTTACCATTACAGATGACAAGAATAGATGGAACTATGGACTTCAACCTATTACTTTTAAAATTGCTAACTCTTTAGATCAATCGGAATATGGAACTGTCAATGGATTTACACCTAATTATCAAGTAGTCGATAATGTCTTACCCTATAAATTATTAGGAGATCCTAGCGAAACACTATTGAATGCAGCTTTAAATGTAATTGGAGCAGTAGCTTTTAAAGCTAATAGTACAATACAAAATTCTAAAATTACAAGAAAGCTAGCGCAACCAGAAGCGATCTCCGACAATCGAAATTTGGATAGACATGATATGTTTGACCATCCTCATAAGCACCCATAAAATAATTTAATCCCCAAGATTTGTTTGTAGTATCTTAGGATTATAAAAAAGAATCTCTTAATGAAAATAATTTATTCCTTCCTTTTCTTGTTTTTGGCGCATCACATACATGCACAACCCAAAAATACAAAAGCGCATATTAACCATACTGCTATCTATGTCATTGACATTGAAAAAACAGGAAATTTCTATAGTAAAATAATTGGGATTGATTCTATCGCTGAACCATTTCACGATGGCAAGCATATATGGTATAAAACTGCGGATCACATTATGCTACATGTCATTCAAGGGGCTAATGAAAAAAAGGAATATTATAAAAATCAACACACCTGCTTTACAGAACCCGATTTTAATGGCTTTATAGCAAAATTAAAGGGGATCCATTGGCCCTTTGAGGATGTCAATGGAAACAAAAATGCCATTACCACTAGAATTGATGGTGTCCATCAAATATGGTTACAAGATCCAGATGGGTATTGGATTGAAATTAATGACGACAACTATTAAAATTTAATTGATATGCAATCGGAAATAAAAGTTTTTATAACTGGTGGCACTTTTGACAAAGAGTATAATGAATTAAATGGAACCTTGTATTTTAATGAAACCCATTTATTTGAAATGCTCACCCTGGGCAGAAGTCGATTAGATTTATCCATTCATACTTTAATGTTAAAAGATAGTTTGGACTTTGAAGCATCCGACAGACAATTGATTGCATCTGCTTGCAATGAGGCCGATGAAAAAAAGATATTAATTACCCATGGCACCGATACGATGACACTTACGGCTTCTTATTTAGCCAAGCACTGCCCCAATAAAACAATTATTTTAACTGGTGCTATGGTACCTTATAAATTTGGCAGCTCTGATGGATTGTTTAATTTAGGCAGCGCCCTTGCCTTTGCACAAGTTTTACCTGTAGGCGTTTTTATTGCCATGAATGGTAAAATATTTGAAGCGGATAAGGTAAAAAAAAATACAAATAGGGGCGAATTTGAAAGTATTTAAAAAAAATTATTTAATATTATAAAAAAATATTAATGAAAAGTACAAAAATTATTTATTGGATTACCACCAGCATTATTTGCTTATTTGCCTCCACCGCTATTTTTATGAATACTAAAATGGCCATTGATGGAGCCACTCATTTAGGTATCCCCCATTACCTTGGACTAGAAGTAAGTATTGGACAATTAATTGGATTGGTTTTATTAATTATTCCTGCCGTTCCGGCTCGATTTAAAGAATGGGCCTATGTTGGTTTTGGTATTATGTATTTAACCGCATTGAATGCACATCTTTCCGTTAACGATCCTATCTCTAATAGCATTATGGCTATTGTGTTTTTTGTTTTATTACTTGTTTCCTATACAAGTTATCATAAAATGCTAGCTGCTAAAAAGGGAGCGTAAATATTAATAATTATTAAAAAAGCCATCCTACATTAGTGATGGCTTTTTTGTTTTTGGACCTTATTATTTTTTAGGTAAAGCGCTTAGCAATTTTTTTAGAAATTCATCAGAAGCTTTATCGTCTATCCATCTTACTACTGCCACAATATCATTCTCCCCATCCACATAAATCATATTAGTCCCATTGCCTATATGCGCATAAGCTGTTTCGGGTGCTGAGGGATATAATTTTTTATTGGTATTTAAAAAATAATTCATAAAACCATACCCTTCATTTGCAGCAGTGGGTGTAGTAGCTTTTTTAAACCAATCTTCCGCTATCAATTGCTTGCCATTCCAATTGCCTTTCCGTAAGGTTAATAATCCAAACCTTGCCATATCATAGGCATTGATAAATAGTCCACCACCAAAATGACCGCCACCACTTACCGATTGAATTAATTTACCATCTAATACAATCCATGAATTTTTATACCCCGTCCATAACCAAGTAGTAGAGGCTCCAATTGGATTCATAATATTGTCTCTAAGCACCTGTGGTAATGGTTGATGCCATACTGTTGTTGCTGCTAAAGCCAATGCATTAACCCTAGTATCATTGTATTTATAGCTAGTGCCAGGTTCGTTACGTTTTCTAGTTAGCCACTCCTCCGATTTATCGGAAGGTCTATCTGCCCAATCTGGCTTGCCCCACAATGTACCTTCCCAATCGCTTGTTTGTCTTAACATATTATCCCAACTAATTTTTCTATTATGCTCGGTTTCAAATGGATCAATAAAAGAACTTTGATGGATTGGATTTTGAACAATTTTTTCCTCATTACTCCAAACTTCAATGGGTGGCAAATAGGTATACACCTTGTCGTTTAAAGAAGCAATTAACCCTTTTTGATAGGCTAAGCCTACCACGGTTGATAAAAAACTCTTCGTAACACTATTGGACATTTCAACGCTATTGGGATTTCCCCATTCTGCAATGATATACCCTTTGTAGATGATGATTCCAGCCGCAGGACCTCGGTTGGCCATGGGTCCAACTGGATCAGAAAAAGGCTCCTTACCAAATTGAATCGCTTGAGAAAGCCATAAATTTTTAGGCAATTTTGTTTCATTTTTAATTGCAAAATCAATGGCATCTTGCAACTTAAGCGTATCCATATGAAATAAGGCAGGAGATTTTTTTTCCCAATTTGTAGCTGTAGGAAAGTAGAGATTGCCTTGCGCATTCAAAAAAAATAACGACAATAATAGACCAGCTGTTAGTAATAGTTTTTTCATTTTTATATAATAATTCATTAATTTATATGTTGACGCTTAAAGATAAAGCCTAAATGAATACTAATAAATTTGGTTGGTAAAAATGTAAGGCTTCTAACCAACAATTGTCTATATTAGCACTGTATGCCAAGTGATCAAGAACTTATTATTCAATTCCAGCAATCCATCAATAAAGAAGCTGTGTTTACCCAATTATTGCGAAAACATCAGCAAAAGGTTTATTACCAAATTAAAAGAATGGTATTGGAACATGCAGATGCCGATGATATTGCCCAATTGGTATGGATTAAAGTATGGAATAAGTTAGATGGTTTTAAAATGGAAAGCGAGTTTAGTACTTGGATATTCAGAATCGCTTACAATGAAACCTTAAATTACTTACAGAAACAAAAAAAGCAAAGTACTAGGTTGTCTAATGATGACTTATTTACTTATGAAAACGCTACTGGCAGCTTCGATGAACCTAAAACTACCGAAATTCAAATAGCTTTAGAAAGTGCTATTAAACAACTCCCTGAAAAACAAAGGATTGTATTTATGCTAAGGTACTTTGACGGTTACGAATATGAGAAAATTGCCGGAATTATGGGCACCACCGTGGGTGGGGCTAAAGCCAATTTTCATCAAGCAGTAAAAAAAATTGAAAAATTTGTAAAAAAGCTTTAAACTTTAACACCTATTGACTATCAAATTAAAACTATGGAACTATTAAAGGAAAAGGAATCATTACATCAAGACCAACAATGGGTAGAATCTATTGTAAAAAAAGAACATTTAAACCGATTTAATTTAACCAATACGGATGCGCCTTTTAATTATTTTGAATCCTTCCCCGATCAAATAATGACCCGCATACAATTAGAAAAAAATAATAGGATAAATAAATCTGGAGTTAAAGCATTTTTTATTAGCCATTATGCTAAAATCGCAGTTGCTGCAAGTTTTATTTTGTTAGTTGCTGGCGCTTATTTGTATAATAACACTAATATAAAAAAGAATACTGTAGCTGTAGTTTCGATTCAAGAAATTCCAAATGAAGAAATGACCAATTACGTCAATACCTATGAAGCAATTGCCGAATTAGATTTTGATCTTATTATTAAAAAAGAGAATGCCTCTCTTGAAAATTTAGAAGAAACAGAAATTCAGAAAATTCAAAAAGCCATAACTCATTAATTCAGCTATTAGATAACTATATTATGAAAAAAATAATTTTTAGCACTTTATTTACTTTATTACTATTTAGTGGCTACGCCCAACCAAATCCTCAAAGAAGACCTCCACCACCTCCTCCACCAAGAGAAGATCAAGCAATGGATGAAAGAAGAGGGCCTCGAATGAGGGGGGAAGACAGGCAAGAGCATAAAGAACGTATTGAATTATTCAAGGTTCAGTTTATTACCGAAAAATTAGCTTTGACTACCCCTGAAGCAGAAGCTTTTTGGCCCGTGTATGAAGAATATAAAAAAGTGGTTAAAGACATTGTAAAAACAAAATCAGAGGATGAAATATTGTTTCAAGAAGCGATGCTCAATGCAAGAAAAAAATACAAAACAGATTTAAAGCCAGTATTGAAGTCAGATGAAAGAGTGAATGATGCTTTAAAAATAGAAAGGGAATTTTTACACAAAATTCGTTTTGAAATGAATAGAAGAAGAGGGTTTAAGGACTAAAAACAACTCATAAATATGCATTTGCGCCCCAGGTTAACTACCTGGGGCGCTTTTATTTTATAGCGTAGTTTTCGTATATTACAGTTCATAATTAAATGCCTCTTCTATGAAAAAAATTGCTTTATTAATAGCTGCTGTTGTTTTAATTCTTGCCATTATTGTTGTAAGTAAAACAATTACTAATTCACCAGGTGCCCATCAAAAAAGCACTGCATTGGAAATATTACCAACAGAGGCAATCGCCCATATGAGTCAGGCGATTCAAATTAAAACAGAAACACCCAATGACGCCTATGAATTTGACACTGCTACTTTTTTTGCTTACCGAAAATTTATAGAAAAAGCTTACCCTTTGGTGCATAAAAATTTACCCCGTACTGTAATAGATAGTTTTAATTATGTATACGAATGGAAAGGAACCGATACCAGCATACTACCCATGGTATTAATGGCACATTATGATGTTGTGCCCGTAGAAGCTTCTGCAGTTAAATTATGGCATGCAGTACCTTATGGTGGTGAAGTAAAAGATGGTTATATATGGGGAAGAGGCGTATTAGATGATAAATCTAGCATGATCAGTATTTTAGAAGCTGCCGAATTGCAATTAGCCAAAGGTTTTCAACCTAAGCAAACTATTTTATTGTGTTTTGGAGCCGATGAAGAATCAAGTGGAAATGGCGCTACCGCTGTGGTAAAATATTTTAAATCTAAAAATAAAAGATTTGATTTAGTAGTTGATGAAGGCGGTGAAATATCTACGGAAGATATGAAAGACATTAAAAGACCCATCGCTTCTATTGGCGTTGGAGAAAAAGGCTACGTAACTTTAATTCTTACTGCTCAAAAAGCAGGAGGTCATTCCTCTATCCCCGGGAAAACCACTGTAATAGATATACTTAGTAAAGGCTTGTATCAATTAAGAGAAAAGCAAATGCCTGCCAAATTAATTCCTCCAATAAGAGCTTATTTAGAAAGAGTGAGTGGCTACACAGAAAATTTTGGTAAGAAAATGGCTTTATCCAATATGTGGCTTTTTGAAAAGCAAGTGCTCAATAGCTTATCAGCATCACCTTCAACCAATGCTTTGGTTAGAACCACGATTGTGCCAACTATTATTAACAGTGGTGTTAGAGATAATGTTATTCCAACTTTTGCCACTGCTTATGTAAATAGTCGTATTCTGCCTGGAGAATCTCAAAAGGATGTTTATAATTTTGTTGAAAAAGCAGTAAATGATACCAATATAAAAATTACCTACTACCGCAATTATAGTACCATGCCTTCTCCTACTACTGATATCAATAGTAAGGCCTTCAAAAGAGTGGAGTCAGTGATTAATACCATTGTAGATGATGTAATTGTAGCACCTATGCTAATGGTGGGGGCTACCGATTCTAGAAATTATAGAGAAATTAGCGATGGAGTTATTAATTTTACACCAATTACGAATGCCAAGGGTTATCATGGTATTGACGAACGTTTGATGGTTTCCGATTTTCAAAAATGTATTAATTTTTACAGCTTACTAATTCAAGGTTCAAAATAATTTTTTTATGAAAACAAAAAACAGTTGCCACTTCTTTTTTTTAATTTTATTTTTTTTTACAAAACTGAACATTACTATGGCTCAATTTCAGCCTTTATACAAGGTTACGCCCAATTACATCCAACAAGAAAATAAAGAGACATCCAGTAGTGCAACAGGAATATTAATTATTGAAAAAGTTTCGGAACCTGCTTACCAATATTATAGAGTCGCGAATGACAATGAAAAAAGACCCTGTGTAATTGTATGCCCAGGTGGGGGCTATTCTATTTTAGCAGCTAGCCATGAAGGCTCCGATTTAGCTAAATTTTTTAACAGTATTGGCGTCAACGCCTTAGTATTAAAATACCGTATACCCAATAAGGCTAATCAAATGGATAAAACCATTGCCCCATTACAAGATGCTCAACAAGCTATGTATTTATGTAGATTACACGCAGCAGATTGGGGTATAGATGCAAAAAAAATTGGGGTCATGGGATTTTCTGCAGGTGGTCATTTGGCTGCTAGTTTATCGACCCACTATAATGATGTTAAAATTAATAACCCTGAAAATATTTCATTGAGGCCCGACTTTCAACTACTTATATACCCAGTGATCACTTTCTATGATTATGGACATGGCGGTTCTAGAAATAATCTAATAGGGCCTGTGATGACCGAAGATGCCATTCATTATTTTAGCAATGAAGAACATGTAAATCAGGATTCACCTCCTGCATTTTTAGTACACGCAAAAGACGATGGCGCGGTTCCAGTATCTAATTCAACTACTTATTTTAATGAATTACAATTAAATAAAATATCTGCGGAAATTTATTTATATGAAAAAGGAGGCCATGGTTTTGGAATGAAAAACCCAACCAGCGAAGTATATTGGCCCGACTTATTAAAAAAATGGATGCAAAAACAACAACTAATTAAATAAAACTATTTAGTTTAGCCAACTTGTTTTAATTTCGATTCAACAAAATTAAAAATTAATCTAAAAAACATTGATATGCGTTTTATAACTCTTAGCTTGTCCTTATTTTTTTGTGTTACTCTAACAGCACAAAAAACAATTTTAATTAAGTGTGGTAAATTATTGGATAGTAAAACGGGTGTCGTGTCAGAAAAGCAAAATATTTTTATAAAAGGCAATCAAGTGGTTTCTATTAGTAGCACGACAATTCAAGCCGACTCTATTATAGATTTGAGTGGTTATTTCGTAATGCCTGGTATGATAGATTGTCATACACATGTGTTATTGCAAGGAGACATCACTTCAGAAGATTATGATGTACAAGTTTTAAAAGAATCTATTCCCTACAGAACCATCCGTGCTACCAAAAGCGCAGAAAAAGCTTTAATGAATGGATTTACCACCCTACGAGACTTGGGCACGGAAGGCGCAGGCTTCGCAGATGTGGATCTAAAAAAAGCAATCAATAAAAGTGTAATTAGTGGTCCTAGAATGTTCGTTTCTACACTGGCAATGAATACTACAGGGCATTATCCTATCAAAGCTTCAGATTACTCATGGGAATTACATCTACCAAAAGGGGTAATAGAAATTACAGGAGCAGATGAAGCACGAAGAGCCGTTAGACAACAATTAGAGCAGGGTTCAGATTGGATTAAAATTTATGCCGACCGGGGTTATTATCGTTTACCAGATGGTTCTTTCAGATCAATTCCCAATTTTACCAATGAGGAAATTAAAGCCATTGGAGATGAAACAATACTTAGTAGAAAAAAAGTAGCAGCACATGCTATGACCAGAGATGGTATCCTAGCTGCTATTAATGCTGGTGCAAGTAGTATTGAACATGGTAGTGGAATGGATGAAGAATGTATGCGTTTAATGGTAGAGAAAGGCGTTTATTGGTGCCCTACTTTATTTGTAAATGAATATGTAGCAGAAGGTCGCGCAAAATTAGGAAGTCCAATTAATCAATACTTTCAACAATCCATTCAAGCCACTTTCAAAAAAGCAATGAAGATGGGTGTCAAACTGGCCTATGGAACTGATATTGGTGGCTATGATTGGAATTTAACAGAAGCCAAAGACTTTACTTATTTTGTAGATTGGGGATTAAGTCCCATTCAAGCCATACAAACAGCCACTACTACTGCAGCAGAATTATTAGGCATGCAAGGTAAAATTGGTGAAATAAAAGAAGGGAGCTTTGCAGATATTATTGCATTAAAAAAAGATCCTACGAAAGATATTAGTGCTTTACAAAATATTGACTGGGTAATGAAAGACGGGAAAGTATACAAACATTAAAAATTTACTCTTTTACTGCACTACCCTTCCATCCAAAATAGGCGACCACCAAAAAAGCAATAAGCGGTACGATATAACCCATTTGAATATTGCTTGTTGCATCACTTATTAACCCAAAGATGCGCGGTAAAACAGCGCCGCCTGCAATGGCCATAATAATCAAGCTGCTGCCCATTTCCGTATCAGTACCTAATTGTTTGATACCTAATGAAAAAATGGTTGGAAACATAATAGACATGAAAAAGCATATTCCAATCAAGGCATAAATAGTAAGCATACCATGGGTGGCAATAGCCACTGAACAGAGTATTGCAGCCAATATCCCATAGGCGGTTAATAATTTATTAGGGGCTATGTAATTCATTAAAAAAGTACCCGTAAATCGTCCAATCAAAAAGGCAAGGGTTCCAAAACTTAAAAATTGAGCTGCTTGAAACTGATTGATGCCTGCAGATTCAGTAGCAAATAAAATAAATAAACTTAGTACGCATACTTGTGCGCCCACATAAAAAAATTGAGCAATCACTGCCCATCTTAAATGAGAGTGGCTAAAAGTCCCAGCCACGGTGGCCTTACTAGATTGTGTGTTTTTGGCCCTTATATCGGGGAGATTTACTAAATAAAATAATACGGCAATGATTAATAAAACAATACCTAAAATAGTATAAGGCATTTTTACAGTAGAGGCTTCCGAAGCCAATGCCGCTTGTCTCACTGAAGCAGACATGGCATTTAAGGTTTCTGGTGAATTACCTTGTGTAAAAATAACCTTAGCACCAATAAGTGGCGCTACAAAAGCTGCCAATCCATTAAAAGATTGAGCTAAGTTTAAACGTTGTGTAGAAGAAGCAGGGTCCCCTAAAGCAGATGCGTAAGGATTAGCAGCTGTTTCAAGTATAGTAAGACCACAAGCAATAACAAATGAAGCAAACAAAAAATAAATATAAGATTGGTTATTGGCTGCAGGTACAAACAAAAAGGCTCCCATAGCAAATAATAATAAACCAATGATGATGCCCATTTTATACCCAAATCTTTTCATGATTAAACCAGCTGGTAAAGCCATAAAAAAATAAGCAATATAAACAGCAGAATCTACCAAGGTAGATTGGGTGGTAGTGAGCGTAAATGATTTTTTCAAATGAGGAATCAAAATTGGGACTAAATTATTAGCAAAGCCCCATAAAAAAAACAAGCAAGTAATTAATACAAAAGGGATTAGATCAGATTTGGTTTTTTGCATGGTTGTTTAAATTATAATTAAATATAATCTATCCTATACATTTTAGCAAAAAATACCCATAAAGAATACTATTTAGAAAGTTAAACACTTATTTTTGGTAACACTTAAATTTCTTTAAAACACATAACTACATGAAAAAATTATTGCTGTTGATTACTTTTTCCTTTCTTGTGCTTGTAAATTTCGCCGCGCCAAAAAATTTACCTCGCGATTATTACTTAATTCAAGTATTTCATTGTTCTAAAACAACTCAGCTTACAACCATTGATGCGTATTTAAAAAGCACCTTGCTCCCGTATTTACATCAAAACGGAATATCAAAAGTGGGCGTATTTGCCCCCATTGATAATGATACTGCAGTAGACAAACGTTTATTTGTTTGGATTCCTTTAAAATCAATTAACGAAGTAGAAGTATTAGATCAAAAAATTGAAAAATTAAACCCAATGGGGCAAGATGCTGTCATTCATTTGGAAAATGCAGATAGTAGTTTGCCTTACAATAGAATTGAAAAAATCTTAACCAAAGCTTTTAAGTTTCAACCTCAATATGCTACAAAAACTAGTTTGACTAAATCTAATAATCGTATATACGAATACAGAAGTTATGAAAGTGCCACCGAGGATATGCATTTGAGAAAAGTACACATGTTTAACGAAGGAGGAGAAGTAACCCTATTTGCTAAGCTTAATTTCAATGCCATATTTTATTCAAAAGTAATTGCTGGCAGTAGAATGCCTAATTTAATTTATATGACCAGCTTTAACAATATGGAAGATCGCAATGAACATTGGAAAGCTTTTTCAGCAGATCCTCTTTGGAAAAAAATATCTGCAGCTCCAGAGTATTTAAAAACAGTAAATAGAAATGAAACTATATTAATGAGTGCACGTGATTATGCCGATTTTTAATCGACTAATTCAACACCCATCAATTTAATTAACTCTAATTGCGCATTACAAAGTTGATATTGATATTGTAATTGATTCAATAAAGCCCTTTGATAATCGGAATTAGTAGAAGTAATTTCAATAGGAGTAGTAGTACCATTTTTTAATTTACTTACACTTAATTTTTGCGCTAATGCAGCTTGCTCAATTTGAGAAGCTGCATTTTTTATTCTGCTATTATTGCTATTGATATCTATAATAGCTGCTTGAATATCTTTTTCAAAATCATGCAATTGGGAAGCCACATTGGTTTCATTTAAAGCAACAGTTCTTTCATGAATTTTAACTTGTTGCTTTGTTTTACCGCCATTAAATAAAGGCACTGAAAACCCGATACCTGCATTGTAATTGAATCTTGGGTCTTGTATGTTGGGCAAATAACCATTTCTCGAACCTACGCTAGCTTTCAAGCCAACATAAGGAAGTTCATTTAACTTTGTGATAGCCACTTCCGCCTTGGCTACACTTACTTTGTCTTTGGCAATGGCTAAACTAGGGTTGTGTAGTATGGCCATTTGCATCGCTTCGTCAATCGTATAATTTTTAAGCGTAATAGTCAATTGACCTTCTTGAATAGTACCAACACCAGTTGCATACTTTAATAAGTTAAGCAGTTTTTGTAAATTGGTTTCTACATCTATCTTTCGATTAATTTCATTGTCTATTTTAGATTGAATCGTAAGCAGATCCAATTGTATGGCATTACCATTTTTTAGTTGCACTTCTACCACTGATTTATTTTCGGTCAGTAATTGAATCACTTGATTTTGAATCTCGATGGCTTTTTTTGCATATATAATTTGATAATACAATTGACTTATTTGAAAAAACAAACTATGTTTTAATTGTTCTGCTACATGTTTAGAAGTTTGTAATTCTAATTTTGCTTTTTCAATACTCGATTGTAATCGACCAAAATCAAATAAAGTATAAGATCCGTTTAAGGCGCCTGAAACATTATGTTCTGGTGAAAATTGAAATGGCTTGTTCTCTCCAAAAGCTACTTCGATTTTAGGTTGCACATAAGCATAGCTTGCATCGATAGTCAAATCTGGATATTTATTTAATTCCGTTAAAGCCAGTTTATCTTCAGCCAATTGCACAGACTGTTGCACTTCTTTTACTTTTGGAAAATAAATCAAAGATTGATTTAATAAATTTTTAAGTTCGCCATTAATTAAATTTTGCGAAAAAGTGTTGTTGTAAACAACAATAGCCAATAACAATAAGATTATTTTTTTCATAACTCGTTTACTTTAAAGTGTAACAACTTTATATTTTAATGCGCTTCGGAAGCAGCTTCTGCTGCAGCCTTGTCCATTTTTTTACTGGTTCTAAGAAAAAACACAAGTGGAATAACTACTAAAAAGAAAATACCCACCAACCTAAACGTATCTAAATAGGATAAATAATAGGCTTGTCTATCCACCGACATATCAATCATTTTAAGAGCAGTTTGTTTTGCTCCCGACAAATCACCTGTTTTAGCAGCAATGCCTTGTGTTACCGCTGTCACCCTTTCCTGCCAAGCTGTGCCATCGGAAGGCATATGAGCTATTAAATTGGTACGGTGCTGAAAATATTGTTTCGCCACGTAATTGTTGGCCATGGCTATTCCAAAGGCTCCCCCCAATTGGCGTATCATATTATTTAAAGATATCCCTGCTGCATAATCTTTCGGTGCTAAGCCTACCACTGCCTGATTGATTAATGGCAATTGACTCATAGAGATTCCAAAAGCTCTAATTAATAATGGCCAAAAGAAATCCCATTTTCCGGCATCCAAAGGCATGGCCGCGCTATAAAAAGCATAGACGGCAAATAAACTAAATCCTACAATCACAAAGGGTATAGGCGATACCCCCTTGCTCATTAATTTACCTATAATTGGCATCATGATGACACCGGCTAAAGTGGGTGGCAATAAAGATATACCTGTTTCAAAAGCAGTAAAGCCCATAATTCTTTGCGCCAATACGGGATAAACAAACACAGAAGTAAATAAACCAAATCCTGCCACAAAAGTAAAGATGGTGGTGAAGGCTAAATTTCTATTTTTTAATACCCGCAAATTCACAGCGGGTTGCTTGATATTCAATTCATACAATACAAAAGATATCAATCCGATCACCGCTATTCCAGAGCAATAACGAATGGTTTCACTATTAAACCACTCTTCCGATTCTCCTCTTTCTAATACGTACTGCAAACATCCAATACCAGCCATGAGTAGCATAATACCTGTATAATCAATCTTAATGGCATCCTTGCCTTTTCCCTCTCCCACTTTTTTATCAATAAAAGTAAAAGATAAAAATGTTGCAATAATTCCAATAGGAATATTAATCATAAAAATTAATGGCCAACTATTGTGTTCTATAATCCAACCCCCTAAAGTCGGTCCCAATGTGGGACCCAATACAATACCCATTCCAAATAAACCTGCTGCCATGGGTCGATCCTTGGGTTCAAAGGCATCAAATAAAATTGCTTGAGAAGTAGATAATAATGCACCACCACCAATACCTTGAACAAACCTCCAGATAATTAATTCAATTAAACTATCTGATTGCCCGCATAAATAAGAGGCCGCTGTAAAAATAATCATCGACACGATGTAATAATTTTTACGACCAAAATATTCTGCTAAAAATCCTGTAAGTGGAATAATAATCACATTCGCAATCGCATAAGCGGTAATCACCCAACTGACATCTTCAATACTCACCCCCAAACTTCCAGAAATATCGTTTAGGGCAACATTGACAATAGAAGTATCTATCAACTCCATAATGGCAGCTGATACAGTGGTAATTACAATGATGGTTCTTGCTAAGCCCTTAAGCGCTGCCATTCAAAACTATTTGTCAACGGTGATAAATACGCTCATTCCTGCTCTCAATTTATTTTTGAAGGCAGCTTGATTGTTGATTGCAATTTTTACAGGTATTCTTTGAGTTACTTTAATAAAGTTTCCACTAGAATTATCTGGAGGCAGCAATGAAAATTTTGCTCCAGTGGCATCACTTAAACTCAATATAGATCCTTCTACAGCAAGGTCTGGATAAGCATCCACTCTGATATTTACTTTTTTCCCTTCCTGTAAACTTTCTAATTGACTTTCTTTAAAATTAGCGACAATCCAATAACTACTATCATTGACAATAGAAAATAAAGGCGTTCCTGCTTGTACAAACTGCCCTATATTGATATTCTTTTTCCCTATTTTACCAGCACTTGGTGTAGTTATTTTAGTATAAGATAATTTTAATTCAGTCTCTTTAATTTTAGTTTTTTTCATGTCAATAAAAGCCAAAGCTCTATTTACATTTTCTTTTAAAACTGCAATTCTATTATTCGCTGTGGCCATTTCAGTTTGTGCATTACTTAATTCTTGATTAGAAGATGACAATTGAAATTCAGTTTCCTCTAATTGTTTTCTAGTTATGGCTTGCTCTTTAAATAAATTTTGATCACGAGCTAAATCAGTAGTGGTCTTTTTTTGTTTGATTGTTTTTAAATCAATCACCCCTTTATTGTTTTTTAAAGATAAAATGGCATTTTCTAATTGTGCTTTGGCATTAGATACTTCGGCAAATGATTGTTGTAAATCGGCTTTTTGTTCTTCCAATTGCATTTGTAATTCTGCATCATCAATTTCAGCCACCAATTGATTTTGTCCCACAGAATCATAATCTTTGATGGAAATTGTTTTAACATACCCGCCAATTCTGGTTAATACAGGCACAATGGAAGTCTCAATTTGAGCATTATCGGTGGTTTCATGTGTAATGGAGAATATTACTTTTCTTCCTCCAAAATAAAGGGCGACTACTAATAAAACGCTAATGACTACTTTGCGGATATTGGCTTGTTTTTTAAGTTTTTGTTCCTCCATATAAATATTTTGAATT
>Ga0114966_10001054_pt1 | contig 25773 bp, 24 predicted proteins | sample M_130207_XF_Meta_FD_87029 | JGI IMG/M metagenome (GOLD analysis project Ga0114966, IMG submission 87029) | Freshwater microbial communities from Lake Montjoie, Canada to study carbon cycling - M_130207_XF_MetaG | ecosystem: Environmental > Aquatic > Freshwater > Lake | place: Lake Montjoie... | reverse complement strand
TCAAGATCAGCGTGCCCGGCAATCACCTCATGGCCGCGCTGCTCGGCCCCCGCGACGAACTGTTGCGCCTCGTCGAAGCGGCCTTCGCCAACACCACGGTGCACGTGCGGGGCAACGAGATCACCGTCACTGGCGCCGACGCAGCCACGGTGGCGCGTGTCTTCGAGGAACTCGTGGTGCTGCTGCAACAAGGCCACCCGCTCGAGTCGCGCACCGTCACGCGGGCCATCGACATGGTGCGCGTCAACGAGCGGCCGAGCGAAGTGCTCACCACTCAAATCCTGCGCACGTCGAAGGGCGTGCCCATCCGGCCGAAGTCCACCGGCCAGAAGCGCTACGTCGAGGCCATCGCGAAGAACGTCATCACCTTCGGCATCGGCCCCGCCGGAACCGGCAAGTCGTGGCTCGCCGTGGCCATGGCGGTGCAGGCCTTCCAGGCCAAGCGCGTCGATCGCATCATCCTCACGCGGCCAGCGGTCGAGGCCGGCGAGCGCCTGGGCTTCCTCCCCGGTGATCTCATGGCCAAGGTCGACCCGTACCTGCGACCGCTGTACGACGCGCTCTATGACATGGTCGACACCGACGGCACGCAGAAGCTGCTCGAAAAGGGCAACGTCGAGGTGGCGCCACTCGCGTTCATGCGCGGCCGCACGCTCAATAACAGCTTCATCATCCTCGACGAGGCACAGAACACCACGCCCGAGCAGATGAAGATGTTTCTCACACGCATCGGGTTCGGTTCGCGGGCAGTCATCACCGGCGACCGCTCACAGGTCGACGTGCCGGGCGGGCGCAGCGGCCTCGACGGCCTCGAGGATCTGCTCGAACACATCGACGGGCTCGACTTCGTGCACCTCACCAGCCGCGACGTCGTGCGCCACCGCATCGTCCAAGACATCGTCGAGGCCTACGACCGTGCGTCCACCGTCGACGTGAACAAACGCCGATGAGCGCCACCGTCTTTGGCTACGACGAACAACTCGCGGTGCCGGTCGATCTCGCTCGCTGGGTCCTCCTGGCCGAACGCGTGCTCGAGAGCGAAGGGATCGCCGCTGGTGAACTCACCCTCGCATTCGTTGACGAGGCCGATATGGCCGAGCTGAACGAAGAGCACATGGGTGAGACATATGCGACCGATGTGTTGTCGTTCCCGCTCGATGCCGACGCGGTTGTCGCTGCGGGCGAGATGAGCGACCCCGATGCCGCACCCGTGTTGCTGGGTGACGTCGTCGTGTGCCCCAGCGTCGCGAAGACCAACGCCCCCGAACACGCAGGTGTGCTCGACGACGAGCTGGCCTTGCTCGTCGTGCACGGTGTCCTGCACGTGCTCGGCCACGACCACGCGGAGCTCGACGACACCGCGCAGATGCAGACCCGCGAGCGTGCGCTCCTCGAGCTGCACCATTGGAACGGCCCGGCGCCCGCGTCTTTCGGCACTCATCGAACACCGTCATGATCGCGTTTTTCGCGGCCGTGTTGCCCGTTACTCTCGGCGCATCGCTCACCACCTCCGACGTGTGGATCATCGCAGTCATCGCGGTGCTCTTGTTGTTGCTCTCGTTCCTCGCCATGGCCGAAACCGCGCTGAACCGCATCTCGATCACCAAGGCGCAATCGCTGGCCGGCGAAGGCAAGCGTGGCGCGACGGTTTTGCTCGAGCTCGTGCGCGAACCCGAGCGGTTCCTCAACCCGGTGATCCTCGCGGTCAACATCGCGCAGGTCGTGCAAGCCGTGCTCACCGGGGTCTTGGCCAACCAGCTCTTCGGCGCTACCGGCGTGGTCATCGGCACGATCTTGAACGTCGGCCTGTTCTTCGTCATGACCGAAGCGCTGCCGAAGACGTGGGCGGTGCTCTATCCCGAACGCGGCGCGTTGTTGTCGGCCCGGCCGGTGTCGTGGCTGGTGCGCTTCTGGCCGCTGCGCATCCTCAGCAAGATGTTCATCGGCATCACGAACTGGATCATCCCGGGCAAGGGCCTCGCTCAGGGTCCGTTCGTCAACGAGGCCGAGCTGTTGCACATCGTGCACGCCGCCGCGAACGACGAGGTGATCGAACACGACGAGCGCGAGCTCATCGAATCGGTCATCGAGTTCGGCGACACCATCGTGCGCGAGGTCATGGTGCCACGCGCCGACATGGTCACCGTCGACGCGACCGCCAGCGTCAACGACGCACTCAGCGCCGTGATCGAAGAGGGCTTCTCGCGGGTGCCGGTCATCGGCCACGGCATCGATGACATCGTGGGCCTGGTGTACCTGAAAGACCTCGTACGTGCCTTCCGGCGCGGACAGACCGACGAAGCGGTATCGCGACTCGCTCGACGCATGCACTTCGTTCCCGAGACGAAGAAGGTTGTTGACATGTTGCGCGAAATGCAGGCCGGCAAGTTCCACATGGCGTTGGCCGTCGATGAATACGGCGGAACGGCAGGCCTCGTGACCCTTGAGGATCTACTCGAAGAACTCGTGGGCGACATCAACGACGAGTTCGACCTCGACGACCCCGATGTGGTCTCCCTGGGCGGTGGTGCGATGCGCGTGCATGGTCGCATGTCCATCGACGAGTTGAGCGACGTGCTCGACACCGAGTTCCCCGCCGACGACTGGGACACGGTCGGCGGCCTGATCTTCAACATGCTCGGCCACGTGCCCACGATCGGCGAGGAAGCCGACGTTCTCGGTTATCGCTTTCGGGTCGATCGCATGCAAGGACGACGCATCATGCGCGTTCGTATTGCACCTGCGCCGCCGGAGGAGTCGGCCGACGACGTCGGCAGTGGGGCCAACGTGTCATCGGTCAACATCGGCACCTCGGGTGTTGGTTCAGGCGGGGAGCGCCGCGCATGAGAACCGGCTTCGTCACGTTCGTCGGCCGGCCCAACACCGGCAAGTCCACGCTCATCAATCGCATCCTCGGCACCAAGGTGTCGATCGTCTCCGACAAGCCCCAGACCACCCGTACACAGGTACGGGGCGTGCTCACCCGGCCCGACGCGCAGATCGTGTTCGTCGATACGCCCGGCATCCACAAACCGCGCACCACGCTTGGCGAACGTCTCAACGCCTCGGCGGAGAACGCACTCGGCGGGGTTGACGTCGTGTGTTTCGTGCTCGACGGAGCGCGAGGCGTCGGCTCCGGTGACGAGTTCATCGCCTCACGCTTGCCGAAGAGCGCGATCGTGGTGCTGAACAAGATCGACGGCGCCGGCCCGACCCGCACGATGGAGCAGCTGGCCAAGGCGGCGGGGTTCGAGTTCGCCGAGTACTTCCCGATCTCGGCCCGCACCGGCAAGGGCGTCGACGTACTCGTCGAACGCCTCGTCGAGCTGATGCCCGAAGGGCCGAAGTACTACCCCGACGATCAGGTCACCGACGTGCCCGAGGCCTTCTGGGTGGCCGAGTTGGTGCGCGAGCAGTTGCTGGCGGTCACCCGCGACGAGCTGCCTCACTCCATCGCCACCCGCGTCACCGAGTGGGAATGGCCCCGCATCCGCTGCGAGATCCTCGTCGAACGCGAATCGCAAAAAGGCATCGCTATCGGCAAGGGCGGGCTCGTGCTCAAAGAGGTCGGAACCAAGGTGCGCGCTCAGCTCCCCGAGGGGGCGTTCGTCGAACTCGTGGTCAAGGTCGAAAAGGACTGGCAACGCCAGCCCAAGTCACTCGACCGACTCGGTTACTGACCTCCTCGGCGGAGATCGGTGGGCGATGGCGATGGCGGTGGTTGTGACCGGTGGACGTTGACATCGACCGGTCGCTTCCATATCGTCCCGCCCATGTACGGCGGCGGCGAGATGAACACGATTCCTGTGCTCGACCTGCCTCCCGCGCCCCGCAAGCGGCTGGTGGTCATCACCTGCATGGACTCGCGGCTCGACGTGTTCCGCATGCTCGACCTCGAGATCGGCGACGCCCACATCCTGCGCAACGCCGGCGGGCGGGTCACCGACGACACGTTGCGGTCGCTCATCCTGTCGATGCACGTCATGAACACCAACGAGGTATTCGTGATCCACCACACCGGGTGTGGCCTGCACCGGGTGACCAACGCCGACTTACAGAGTCGGGTCGGTCTGGCCACGGGTCAGGACACCGCGCACATCGACTTCCTGCCGTTCGACGATCTGGTCGACAGCGTCCTCGGGGACGTCGAGCGCTTGCGCACCCTGCCGTTGCTGCCCATCGGCATCACGCTCCACGGCGCGATCTACGACGTGCACACCGGCACGTTGCACCGCGTCATCTGAGCCGGTCCTCAGGCGTCGGCATCGGCGTCGCGTAGCTCGCGCAGGAACGCGATGGTTTCGCTGCGATGGCGGGTGCGGCGCATCGGTGGCAGCGCGTTGACGATGTCCCACCGGTAGCTCTTGTTCTTGGCGAGCCGGGCATCGAGCACGGCCACCACACCGCGGTCGTGCGCAGTACGGATGAGCCGTCCTGCGCCCTGTGCGAGCAGCGTCGCGGCGCGGGGGAGATCGATCTCGCGGAACGCGCCAGGGCCCGCGATCTCGCGACGAGCCTCGAGTAGCGGGTCGTCGGGACGCGGGAACGGCAACCGGTCGATGGTGACGAGTGACAGCGTCTCGCCCGGGATGTCGATGCCCTGCCAAAAGCTCATGGTGGCGAACAGCGAGGTGTGCGGATCGAGGCTGAACGCATCGACCAACGCGGTCTTCGGCAAGTCGCCCTGGGCGAGCACCGGCCATGGCAGACGCGGACGCAGATGCTCGACGGCTTCGTTCATGGCCCGCCAACTGGTGAACAGCGCGAGGGTGCGGCCACCGGCGGCCACGATCAGCTGCTCCAGTTCGGCGTGCAACGCTTCGCGATAGCCCGGAGCGCGCGGGTCGGGCAGATCGACGGGGCAGTAAAGGAGCGCCTGCTTCTCGTAGTCGAACGGACTGCCGACATCGAGCTCGTCGAAGTTGAAGCTGGCATCGAGGCCGAGGCGAGGTGCAAGCCGCGCGGGGAGCGTGGCCGACGTGAGGATCGCCACCTTCTTCGACCAAAGGGCGCTCGACATGGTGGGGGCCACATCGACCGGCGCGATGCGGATGACCGGGAACTCGGCGCGGCCTTCGACCCACGCGACGTCGGTTTCGCGCTGGAAGAGCAACGTGTCGATGTCGGCGATGAGTGCAGTGGATGTCTGCACGGCGCGGAGCTTGCGCGCCGCGACATCGCCCGGGCCATTGTCGGGTACGCCGCGCAGTGCATGCATGAGCCGCTCGACGCGGTCGCGCGCGTTGTTCACCGCATCGGCGAGCGTGTCGGTGAGCCCGCCGAGTAGGCGCGTGCCGAGATGTGCCGCCGCGGCGTCGGCCATGCGATGGCCGGCATCCTCCGCGTCGGCGATGAGCGTGGAGTCCTCGAGGATCGCGGCGCACACCCGGGCCAGCGCGTCGAAGCGGCCGGAGGTGAGCTCGCAACCGGCGGCGGCTGCGACGGTGTCTTCGGTCTGGTGCGCTTCGTCGATGACCACCACGTCGTGGTCGGGGAGGATGATGCCGTCGAGCACGAGGTCGAGCGCGAACAGGTGCTGGTTCACGATGACGACGTCGGCATTGGCGGCGTCGCGGCGCGCCCGCTCGGCGAAACAGGTTTCGCCGTTGGGGCACCGCGTGGCGCCCGGACATTCGCGCACCCCGACGCTGACCGCGGTCCAGGTGCGCGTGGACGGCTCGAAGTCGAGCTCGGCGCGGTCGCCGGTGACGGTTGTGGCGGCCCACGAGTTGATGCGGAGCAGCTCGTCGGGGCGTGCCGCATCGGCGAGCTTGTCGACCCCGTCAAGGCCGAGCTGGGCACCGTTGGCCGCGGTGCGCCCCAACTCGGCGAGACGCTGACGGCACACGTAGTTCGAGCGGCCCTTCAGCACCGCCCAGCGGAGCGGCACCGCACGTTGGGCGTCGATGTGCGCGGCGAGAAACGGCAGGTCCTTGCCCGCCAACTGGTCCTGGAGCGCCTTGGTGGCCGTGGCCACCACCACCTTCTTGCCCGACATCACGGCCGGCACGAGATAGGCGAGCGACTTGCCAGTACCGGTTCCGGCCTGCACGAGAAGGTGGCGCCCCGACTCGATGGCGTTGGCCACCGCAGCCGCCATAGTGCGCTGACCCTCGCGGACCTCGCCGCCACCGGGGAGCTGCAGGGTGACCGCGTCGAGGGCGGCGAGCGCAGCGTCAGCGAGAACCATCGTGGCAGGCTACTGGCAGCTGAAATCTCCGCTGCGGTGAGCAGGCCCGTCGAATCCAAGCGGTAGCTTTCGACCGTGATCCCTGCCGATATCGACCTGACCCGCGTGCCCGCGCACATCGCGTGCGTGATGGACGGGAACGGGCGTTGGGCCACCCAACGGGGCCTGAAGCGCACCGAGGGTCACGCGGCCGGCGAGGAAGCCCTTTTCGACGCGGTCGAGGGAGCGCTCGAGCTCGGCGTGAAGTGGCTCACCGTGTACGCGTTCTCCACCGAGAACTGGCGCCGCCCGCTCGACGAGGTGCGCTACCTCATGGGTTTCAACGAGTCGATCCTGGTGCGCCGGCGCGAGGAGCTACGCGAGAAGGGTGTCCGAATCCGGTTCGCGGGGCGTCGCGATTGGCGCGTGCCGAAGCGTCTCATCAAGCAGATGGACGAGTCGATGGCGCGCACTGCGCACTGCACGACCATGACGCTGGTGATCGCGTTCAACTACGGCGGTCGGGCCGAGATCGTCGACGCCGTGAAGCGGATCATCGAAGAAGGCATCCCCGCGCACAAGATCACCGACAAGACGATTGCCCAGCACCTCTACCTGCCCGACATGCCCGACCCCGACCTCATGGTGCGTACCTCGGGCGAGTACCGCATCTCGAACTACTTGCTGTGGGAGCTCGCCTACAGCGAGCTGGTCTTCGCCGATGTCCTGTGGCCCGACTTCCGGCGTGAGCACCTCATCGACGCAGTGCGGCAGTACCAGGCGCGGCGGCGTCGTTTCGGTGGGCTCGAGTCGTGACGCTCTACCGCGACCACGGCGTGGTGATTCGCACGTGGAAGCTCGGTGAGGCTGACCGCATCGTTTCGATCTTCACCCGCGAGCACGGCAAGGTGCGGGCAGTGGCCAAAGGGGTGCGCAAGTCGTCGAGTCGCTTCGGTTCGCGGCTCGAACCCACGGCGCACCTGTCGTTGCAGCTCTACTCGGGGCGTGGTGATCTCGACACGGTGACCCAGGTCGAGACCATCGATCGGTTCGCCACCCTGCGCAACGACCTCGATCAGTGGACCCGCGCCTGCGCCCTCCTCGAGGCCGTCGACCAGTCGAGCCCCGACCGCGAACCGAACGAGGCGCTCTTCGAGATGCTCGTGCGCGCACTGGGCACGCTCGAGCAACGGCCCGGCCCGCTCGTGGTCGGTGCGTTCTTCCTCAAGTTGCTCGCGCTCGAAGGTTTCGAACCGGTCACCGACATGTGCGTGATCTGCGGGGCCGACGATGACCTCACCGGGTTCTCGATGACCGACGGTGGTGTCACGTGCGAAGCGTGCCGCAAAGGCCCGGTGCTCAGCGGCGATGCGCACACGGTCCTGCGCCTCATCCTCGGGGGCCGCGTGGGTGCGGCGCTCACCGTGCCGGCCTCGACGGTCACCGCCGAAGTCGACCTGCTCGCGACGAAGTTGCTCGAGCACCACATCGATCGCCGGCTCCGCTCGCTCGGGGTGCTCGGCCACCACTGATGCTCGCTACAGCGGGTGCCATTCGCGAGTGTGCTCGTCCCATTGCACCCAGCGGTTGATGTCCTGGTCCCATTGGATGTAGGCATCGCGAGCGTCGTCCCAGAGCGGGCCGTCGATGCCGGGGCCGCCAGCCGCGACCGGCGGGAGCTGTTGGGTCGGCGGCGTCTCGTTGTAGATCGGTTGAGCGAGCGTGGGGTCAGCGCCGGGCCACGGTGATGGCGTGGTGGGCGGAGTGGGTGCCCACGGGGCGGGCTGTGGTGCGGGCATGGCGGGCGGAGGTGCCCACACCGGGCGCGACCCCTCGGGCATGCCCCATTGCTGCGGTGCGGCGGGCGGAGGCGCGGACGGTTGCGGCGCAGCCCACGGTGGCGGGTAGCTCGGCGCCCCGGGCTGGCCCGGCATCCCCGGATAGCCGCCTTGGTCCGGGTAACCGGAAGGCCCGGGGTAACTGGAAGGCCCGGGGTAACTGGAAGGCCCGGGGTAACTGGAAGGCCCGGGGTAACCGGAAGGCCCGGGGTAACCGGGGGCCGACGGGTAGGCGCCCGGATACGCGGGAAGGAAGGCCGGCGAGTCGGCGGTGACCCCGGCCACCCGGGGCGGGATCCCGACCTGGTGCTTGTCGACTACGAATGTCTTGGCCACCATGTCACCGACCCGTCGGTGGCCCTTGCTGGCATTGGCGGTGACGAGCCCGACGATCGGCACGCAGGGCATCCAATCGGCGATCCAGAGTGCCCATCGGCTGAGTGAACGTCCGAAGCCGGCGAGGTGCCCGTCCTGTTGGCGCACCACCCGTAGCCCCACGATGCCCTTGCCGATCGAGAAGCCGGTGATACCGGTGAGCACGGCGTCGTTGAGGAACCAGTAGCCGAACCCGACGATGGCCACGATGCCGAGGTCCCCGTACTGCACGATGATCGCGGTCGTGTCGGACGGGCCGCACACGTATTCGTCGCCGTTGTTGACGGTGTCGCAGAACTGTTCGGCTTGGGCCGCTGTCGTGAAGTTGCGTTGCTCGGCGAAAGTCGCGATCAACACGATCAACATGATGGCGCCGATCACGAAGTCGATGATCCAGGCGCCGAATCGGCGGCCGATGACGGCGGTGGGGTCGTGGACGGGCTGGTACGTCGGATACATCCGGTCCTCAGGTGAGTGGGCGTGGCGGGGAAGCCATGTCGTCGAACTGTGGTGCAGCATCTCACTGCGAGCCATCGGGTGTGGTGCCGGGGCGCACGACGCGTAGGCCGAGGATGCTCATCCCGAGGCTCGCCCCGTACGCGCCGAAGCGACGACCCGTGACGGCGGTTGAATCAGCGGACATCTGGGTGGTGTACGCGAGACCGTTTGTACGCACCGGTGTGGTGGGCGCCCTGGATGTCCCGTGCGCATTGCCACGTCACCGCGCGTCGCGAGGATGAAACCGTCCCCCGTACCACGAAGGCGGCCGATAGCCTCTGCGGACGTGTCCGACGCATCGACTGATCCCCGCCCCGACGAGAGCCTCTTCGACAAGATCGTGAACCTGTCGAAGCGCCGCGGCTTCGTTTTCCAGTCGGCCGAGATATACGGCGGCTTTCGCTCCACCTACGACTACGGCCCCATCGGTGTGCTGCTGCTGCGCAACGTCAAGGACGCATGGTGGCGCTCGATGGTGCAGATGCGCACCGATGTCGTGGGGCTCGACGCGTCCATCCTCTCGCCGCCCGCCATCTGGGAAGCCTCGGGTCACCTGAAGAACTTCACCGATCCGCTGGTCGACTGTCGCAACTGCGGCGCGCGTCATCGCCAGGACAAGCTCGACGATCCCGATGTGTGTCCCACGTGTGGCGTGAAAGGTCAGTTCACCGAAGCGCGTCAGTTCAACCTGATGTTCAAGACCCACGCCGGTCCCATGGTCGAGTCGGCAGCCGAGGTGTACCTGCGACCCGAAACCGCCCAGGGCATGTTCGTCAACTTCTCGAACGTGCTCAACACGTCGCGCAAGAAGCCACCGTTCGGCATCGCGCAAATCGGGAAGTCGTTCCGCAACGAGATCACGCCCGGCAACTTCGTGTTCCGCACGCGCGAGTTCGAACAGATGGAGCTCGAGTTCTTCGTGCCTCCCGCCGACGCAGCACAGTGGTACGAGTACTGGTGCCAAACCCGCATGCAGTGGTACCTCGATCACGGCATGCCGCCTGAGAAGTTGCGACTGCGCGCGCACGATGCCGATGAGCTGTCGCACTACAGCTCCGGCACGAGCGACGTCGAGTTCTTGTTCCCCTGGGGCTGGGACGAGCTCGAGGGCATCGCGAACCGCGGTGACTACGACCTCACCCAGCACGCCATGCACTCGGGCGACAAGCTCGACTACTTCGACCAGGAGACCAACACCCGGTATCGCCCGCACGTGATCGAGCCCGCAGCCGGCGCGACTCGCACGATGATGGCCTTCTTACTCGCGGCGTACGACGAAGAGGACGTGCGCGGCGAGACCCGGGTCGTGCTGCGCTTGCATCATCGACTCGCGCCGTACAAGGTGGCGGTGCTCCCGCTGTCGAAAAAGGACACGCTGGTGCCGGTCGCCCAGGAGGTGCTCGCCATGGTGCAGCCCCGGTGGATGTGCGACTACGACGAGACGCAGGCCATTGGGCGGCGCTACCGCCGCCAGGACGAGCTGGGCACGCCCTACTGCGTCACCATCGACTTCGACACCCTCGACGACCGTGCGGTCACCGTGCGCGAACGCGACTCCATGGAACAAGAGCGTGTGGCCATCGCCGACCTCGTGTCCTACCTCGACGAGAGGCTGCGGTAGCGGGAACCGTGGGATCACCCGCCGAACGCATCCGGGTCGCAGTCTCCGCAGCGCGCGCCCTCGACACCGCCGAGTCGCGCGAGGCCGCCGTCGAGCGCATCACGCCGAGCGACATCGAGCAGCTGATGCACCGACAGTTCACCGGAGGGGTGCGCACCGTGCTCACCCGTGGCATCGGCGCGTCACCGGGTGCGGCGTCGGGGCGCATCTACTTCTCGGCCGAGGACGCGATGGACGCCGCCGATCGCGGCGAGCAGGTGATCCTCGCCTGCGCCGAGACCAGCCCGGCCGACGAGATCGCGATGCGCCTCTCTGACGGCATTCTCACGTCGCGCGGTGGCCTGGCGTCGCACGCCGCCGTGGTCGCGCGCGGTTGGGGAATTCCCGCAGTTTGTGGCGCGATCGAGATCGAGTTCGGCGAGCGCACCATGATCGTCGGCGAGATCATGGTGCGCGAAGGCGACCTCGTGTCGCTCGATGGCAGCAGCGGCGAGATCCTTCTCGGTGAGCTCGAGGTGGGCGACGAAGACGTGCCCGATGAGCTCGGGCAGTTGCTCGAGTGGGCCGACGCGATCCGGGTCGGTCACCTCGCGGTGCGCGCCAACGTCGATACGGGCGAAGACGCTCGCCTTGCCCGACTCTTCGGCGCCGAGGGCGTGGGGCTGTGCCGGACCGAGCACCAGTTCTTCGGCGAGAAGTTGCCCATCGTGCAGCGCTACATCCTCGCCGAGGACCCCGAAGAGGAGCGCGCCGCGCTCGCGCTGCTGATCGAAGCGCAACGCGCCGACTACGTCGCGCTGTTCGAAGCCATGGACGGCCTGCCCGTCACGATGCGATTGCTCGACCCGCCGCTTCATGAGTTCCTACCCGACCTCGACGACCCCGATGCCGACCCTGGGCTCATCGCCGCTGCGCACAAGTGGCGCGAGCACAACCCGATGCTCGGCACGCGCGGCGTACGTCTCGCCATCTTGAAGCCGGGCCTCTATCGCGCCCAAGTGCGCGCGATCATCGACGCGGCCCGCGAGCGCCGCGCGGCTGGCGGGAACCCTATGGTCGAGATCCTCATCCCGCTCGTGGCCGACGCTCGCGAGTTGGTGCTCGTGCGCGACTGGATCGCCGAGGAGGTTTCGGGCGACGAGTTCGTCATCGAGGTCGGCACCATGATCGAGACGCCGCGCGCCGCGCTGCTCGCGGGCGAGCTCGCGTCCGAGTGCGACTTCTTCTCGATCGGCACCAACGACCTTACGCAGATGGTCTACGGGTTCAGCCGCGACGACGTCGAGCGTCGGTTGCTCGGCGTGTACGAGTCGCACGGCATCGTCGACGTCAGCCCGTTCGAATCGATCGACGCAGCCGGCGTGGGCATCCTGGTCCGCCGCGCGGTGCTCGAGGGCCGACTCCACAAACCGGGTCTCCGGGTCGGGGTGTGCGGCGAGCACGGCGGCGACCCCGAGTCCATCGCCTTCTTCCTCGAAGCGGGCATCGACTACGTGTCGTGTTCGGCCTACCGGGTTCCCGTCGCCCGCCTCGCGGCCGCTCAGGCGGTTCTGCGCAGCCGCTGACCCGGTGTGGGCCCCGGCCCCGCGCTCCTGGGGCCACTGGCTCCACGGCCAACTGTCAGAGGCCGATGGTAGGTTCCCGCCGTGGGCATCGAGGACGACGACATCGCCAAGGTTCGTGCCGCGGCCGACATCGTGCAGATCGTCAACGGATACACCACCCTCAAACGCGTCGGGCGCCGCTGGCAGGGGCTGTGCCCGTTCCACAACGAGAAGTCGGCGTCGTTCTCGGTCAACAGTGAGGACGGTCTCTACTACTGCTTCGGCTGCCAGAAGTCGGGCGACGTCATCACGTTCGTCCGCGAGAAGGAACAGCTCGACTTCGTCGGCGCAGTCGAGTGGCTGGCCAACAAGTACAGCATCACGTTGCGCTACACCGAACGCGGCGAGGACGAAGGCCGAAAGCGTCGCACCAAGCTCGTCGACGCCGTGCGCAAAGCGGTCGAGTGGCACCACACGCGGCTGCTCGAATCGGCCGACGCCGGCGAGGCCCGCAAGTACCTCCGGGCGCGGGGCTTCGACGGCGACGCCGTGCGGCGGTACAAGATGGGTTGGGCTCCCGACGACGCAAAGCAGTGGGACCCTTTGTGTCGCTACCTCAAGCTCAACGACGAAGACCTTCGGGCCTCGGGGCTCGGCGCGATCAACTCGCGTGGCCGCCAGTACGACTTCTTCCGGGGCCGCGTGCTCTTCCCGATCTTCGACGACCGAGGCGACCCGATCGGTTTTGGCGGGCGCATCCTGCCCGGCCACGACGGCCCCAAGTACAAGAACACCAGCGACGATGCGGCGATCTACTCGAAGAGCAAGATCCTGTACGGGTTGAACTGGGCCAAAGAGCACATCGTCCAAGCGGGCGAGGCCATCGTGTGCGAGGGCTACACCGACGTCATCGGATTTGCCACGGCCGGTGTGCCGCGCGCCGTGGCCACGTGCGGCACGGCGCTCACCGAGGATCACATCCGGTTGCTCAAGCGGTTCAGTCCCCGCATCGTGCTGGCGTTCGACGCGGACGCAGCGGGTCAGAATGCCGCGGCGCGCGTGTACGAGTGGGAGCAGAAGCTCGACGTCGAGTTCTCGGTGGCCGATCTGCCCAACGGTGTCGACCCGGGCGAGCTTGCCCTGACCGATCCGGCGCGGCTGGCAGCAGCCATCACCAATGCCAAGCCGTTCCTGGGTTTCCGGGTCGAGCGTGTGCTCTCATCGGGCAACCTCCGCACGCCTGAGGGTCGGGCGCGCACTGCGCAGACCGCCGTCGACGTGGTGCGGGAACATCCGAGTGACCTGGTGCGCGACCAGTACCTCATGACCATCGCCGATCGTTGCCACCTCGACCCCGACCATGTACGCGCTGCGGCGCGAGGTGCGGCCCGCGTGGCACCGGCGCGTGTGGCCAATCAGCCTGAGCCCCGCGGGGCGATGATGCCGGTCGATCACGCGCCGCGGCGGGGTCCGATGCGCGAGAACGCCGAAGACGAGGCGCTGCGCTTGTTGGTGCATCGACGCACCGAGATCATCGACCGTCTCGAGCCGGTGCTGTTCGCCTCCGACGCGCGACGCGACGCGTACGAGGCACTGGTGTCCGCCGCCGACCTGCACCGGGCCATCGCCGAGGCGTCTCCGGATACCGCAGCTCTGCTCACCCGTCTCGCGGTTGACGAACCCGACGGTGACCCCGATCAAGCCATCGTCGACCTTTCTCGGTACGCGACCTCGCGTGTTCTCGATCAGTTGCGCCGCGAAGCAGCATCGGTGCGAGAACCTGAAGACCTGCGGGCCTACTCTGAGGTCATCGACTGGCTCCGTCACCGCCTCGCAGAACTCGATGATGCCGAGAGGCGAATGTCCGCGGCTGCGCTCTTGGTTGCCTGGCTCGCCGAAAACGCTGAGGGACCAGCAGATGAGTGACATCGCGAGTGCGCTCACCTCGGAGGGTGGCGTCACACCCGAGGAGCTGCAACAGCTCATCGCGCTCGGACGCGCGAAAGGTGCACTGCACCTCGACGGAGTTCTGGAGGTGCTGAAGGATCTCGACCTCACACCCGACATCTTCTTGGGCATTCAGGCGTGGCTCCAGCGAGAAGGCATCGAGCTCGACGAGTCCTTTGCCGACGAAGTCGATGAGCGGCGCACGCGTTCTTCCGCTGACGCCGTCGGGGTCGATGCGGTCGATGCGGTCGATGGGGACGATGGGGACGCACCGTCGGTGCCCGAGCGGGGCGGCGCGAAGCTGCACACTGCGCCGACACCGCGATCCAAAGCGCCTGCCCGTCGTGCGCCACGGGCCAGCCTCGACGACGACGGCGGTTCACCGTTGTCGTCCGACTATGTGCGGATGTACCTCAAAGAGATCGGCCGGGTGCCGTTGCTCAGCGGCGACGAGGAGGTCTCGCTCGCTCGTCGCATCGAGGCCGGCCTGCGCGGCGTCACGCAACTTGCTGCCCATGCCGAGGGCACGGTCGAGCTCACCCCGCTCGAGGTGGCCCAGTGCAACCGTCAACGACGCGACGGCGACGCAGCCCGCGATCATCTCACCCGCGCCAACCTGCGCCTCGTGGTGTCGATCGCCAAGCGTTACGGCGGTCGGGGCATGTTGCTGCTCGACCTGATCCAGGAGGGCAACCTCGGCCTCATGCGGGCCGTCGAGAAGTTCGACTACACGAAGGGCTTCAAGTTCTCGACGTATGCCACGTGGTGGATCCGTCAGGCGATCACCCGGGCCATCGCCGATCAGGCGCGTACCATTCGCATCCCGGTGCACATGGTCGAGTCGATCAACAAGGTCAAGCGCACGCAGGGTGAGCTGGCCCAGGAGCTCGAGCGCGAGCCCTCGATCGACGAGCTGGCGCGCATGACCGATCTCTCCCCGGCGCGGGTGCGCGAGATCCTGCGTATCTCCCAGGATCCGCTGTCGCTCGATTCGCCGGTGGGCGACGAGGCCGATAGCAATCTCGGCGACTTCATCGAGTCCGTCGGCGCCGACGCGCCGCCCGATGCGGTCACCCGCCAGTTCCTCGGCCTCGCCGTCTCCGAAGCGCTGTCCGAGATGGGCGAGCGCGAGCAAGAGGTCATGCGCCTGCGATTCGGACTCGACGATGGCCAGCCGCGCACGCTCGAAGAGGTGGGGCGCGAATTCGGCATCACCCGCGAGCGGGTGCGCCAGATCGAGTCGAAGACCTTGGCCAAGCTGCGTCATCCGTTGCGCAGCGAGAAGCTGCGCGACTATCTCGACGAAGGCTGAGCCGGGCGCGTCCGCATCGGTTTCACGGCGGCAATCGTGGCCGGAACGACGAGGGTGGCTGCTATCCTCGGCCCGTCCTTCCGGGGTAGCTCAGCTGGCAGAGCGTCGGACTGTTAATCCGCAGGTCGTGGGTTCGAACCCCACCCCCGGAGCATTGGAAGCGGCTGTTCAGAGGGGGTGTCGGGAGACCGACGCCCCCTCTCCGCTTGACGGGCGACGATCCAGGAGGAATGGCATATGCAGATCGGCCTCAACCTGCCGGTGGTGAACCCGGAAGCGACGCCGTCGTTCTTGCGTGAGGTGGCCCAGCGGGCCGAGGAGCTCGGGTTCGCCGAGTTGTACCTCGGTGAGCACGTCGTGTTGTTCGACGACCCGCAGGACGAATACCGGCAGTCCGACGACGGCGCCGCGTTCTTCGCCTCGATGGCGAACCTGCCCGATCCCATCCAGTCGCTCACCCACCTCGCGGCGTGCACCGAGCGAATCCGCTTCGCGACCGGTGTCGCGCTGCTGCCTCAGCGCAACCCCGTCTACACCGCCAAGCACGTGGCGACGCTCGACTGGTTGTCGGGCGGCCGGTTCGACTTCGGCATCGGCGTGGGTTGGAGCACCGAGGAGTACGCAGCGTGCGACGTGCCGTTCGAACGGCGCGGTGATCGTTGCCGCGAGTACGTCGCCGTGCTGCGCACGCTGTGGTGCGATCCGATCTCGTCGTTCGCCGGAGAGTTCTACGAGCTCGCGCCGTGTCGCCAGCACCCGAAGCCGGTGCAGCTGCCGCACCCACCACTCTGGTTCGGTGGCTTCGGCGAGGCCACCTACCGCCGGGTCGCGGATCTGGGTTCGGGGTACTACGGCTTCGACCAGACCCCCGCGGAGATCGCAGCGGTGCGTCGCCGTATCAGCGAGCTTGTCGATGCCGCCGGCCGTTCGATGGACGAGATCACGATCAGCCATGGGGTGTATAACCGGCTTCCGGTGTCGGTCGACGAGTTGGGCGAATACCACGCCTCGGGGGTGGATCAATTCGTGGTCTCGCTCCTCGGCCCGAGCGCCGATGACATGCGCCAACAGCTCGAGTGGTTCGGCCGCGAGTTCGTGGGGCGCTTCTGACCACGGTGCAGCACGCCGGGCGTCAGTGTTCGCGTTCCATCCAGCGCGCAATGCGCTCGGCCAGCATCATGCACGTGAGGTTGGTGTTCGAACGGACGCTCGTGGGCATGATGGCCGCGTCGACGACCCGCAGGGCTTCGACGCCGTGCACGCGACCGTGCGCATCGACCACCGCGCGGTGGTCGTCCACGCGCCCCATCGGCGCGGTGCCCGCCGGGTGATACGTGGTGGCGATCTGTTCTCGCAGGACTGCGGTGAGCGCGTCGTCGTCGTCGATCACTGCATCGGCCAGCAGCAGCGAGCCGACGAGGGGGGCCATCTCCGCGCTTCGCAACAGGTCGCGACCGAGCCGCCAAGCGCCGAGCAGGCGCGCCACGTCGGCCGGGTCGTCGAGGTAGTTCAACCACACGCGGGGTGAAGCGGTCGGGTCCGCGCTCGTAAGGCTGAGCGTGCCCGCGCTTGCCGGGCGCATCAGCACGGCACCGACCATCAGCATCGGCATCGGGTCGGGCATGAAGCCGCGCATCTGCTCGAGGTCGAGCAACGTCGTGAAGCACAGCTGCATGTCGTTCGTGTCGGATGACGCCGGTGTGGTGTAGCGCAGCCCGATCTCGGTGATGACCGCCGGGTCGTGGGGCACCCCGTCGGCCGGGAGCGCAGGCAGCCCAGCCGAGGGATGGTCGAGCAGCACCGCGCCTACGCCGGGACGGTCGGCGACCACGTCGAGACCGAGGGCGCGCAGCGCGTTGGCGGGGCCTATCCCCGAGCGGAGCAGGATCGTCGGGCTACCGATCGCGCCGGCTGCGAGGGTGATGCGCCCACCTTCGATCCGTTCGCGACGGCCGCCGTCGACGATCTCGATCCCGACCGCCCGACCATGCTCGACGACGACACGATCGACCAGAGCCGCCGGTCGTATCGTGAGGTTCGGCCGACCGCGCGCGGCGGCGAGGTACGTGAGCGCCGTCGACATGCGCACCCCGTCGAGCTTGTTGCGGGCGAACTCGCCGACGCCCGTGCTGTCGGGGCCGTTCAGGTCGTCGAGCGCCGGGTACCCGGCGCTGACACAGGCTGCGTGGAAGGCCGCGTGGAACGGCTGCCACCGGGCATGACCGACACGACGCAGCGGCATCGGCCCGCCGAGGCCGTGGAACTCGGGCGAAACTGCAGATCCCATCGGGTCGTCCTCGAGCATGCGGTACCAGGGCAGCACCTCGTCGAAGCTCCACTCCGGCAGCCCGCGGGCTGTCCACTCCTCGAAGTCGTCGGGGTCTCCCCGCAGCGCGATCGTGCCGTTGACGGCCGAAGACCCGCCCGTGACCTTGCCGCGCGGATAGTGGATCGTGCGCGACGCGTGCGCTTCGGCCGCGTAGTGCCAGTCGTGGTCTACGAGCGAAACTTGGCCGTAGAGCAGATCGGCGGGTGTCGTTGCGGCGGATGCGTAGTCGGGCCCAGCCTCGACCAGGAGCACGCGTCGGCCGGGGTCCTCGCTGAGTCGGGCGGCGAGAATCGCGCCGCACGTGCCGGCGCCCACCACGATGTCGTCGTATGCCATGGTGCATCGTCGCGCATGCAGCGGCGCGGCGCGGTTGTGTTCGGGTCGACGACCAGCGCCCTTACTTCGTGCCTAGGATCGGATGGGGGTCACGATGACGAGTCAGCAGCCCGATACCGGAGAACGGCAACCGATAACGATCGACGCCGTGCCCTGGGACATGTTCGTGGATCCTGACGATCCGGAACGCCCCGCTGGGCCGTTCATCCGCTGGCTGGTCGATCCCGCGTCGGGCAACCGCGTGGTGCAGGTGAAGTCGTGGCCGGGTCGCGAGCCCGATCCGCACTGGCACCTCTCCGACACGCTGTACATCGTGACGAAAGGCGAGCTGCACATCCGCGGCGAGGAGCCCTACAAGGTCGGCGACATCCGATGGGTGCGCGGTGGGTTTGCGTACGGCGCCGAGACCTCCGGCACCGAGGAGGTCGAGTACCTGTTCATCAGCCTCGGTCCCTACGACAAGTTCGACCCCGACGAGTTCCCGCCGCCGCTCGGCCGCTGGGACGACCCGTCGACGTGGGTCGAGGGGTACCCGCAGGTGCATCGTCGGACGCTGCTGCAGCACGATCCGCACCGCGACGATTCCGCACCGTGTGCGCCGGCCGACTGGGTGGGTTTCGCCGACTGAGCCCTCCCGACCTCGGCGCGACCTCGAAGGGTCAGCCGCGCCCGAACCGTCGCAGTACGGCGCGGCGACGAACGTCGAGTGAGGCCTGACGTTCGGCGGGCGTCACGCGGCGCGCCCACGTCGGTACCTCATCGTCGAGAACCGCCCGCGTCACGACGCGCAACGACGGAGTCGGCAACTCGTCTCGGGGAACGCGGGGCAACTGCCAGCGATAGGTCACGGGAAGCTCGCGGTTCGCGCAGGTGTCGAACCAGTTCGCGATGCCCGGGTCGTCGTGGGCGATCACGGTGAAGAAGCGACCGTGATCGAGATGGGCCTGAAAGCCGTTCAGTGAGGTTGGTCGGTACTTGTAGCCGAGCGATTGGAACCAGTGATCGCCCACGAAACGGTGCTGCGTGACCGACGAGGTCGCCATGAAACGAGCGAGACGGCGTACGCGTTCGCGCGCGAACTCCACTTGGCGAACTTCATCTCGGGGCGGGCCGGCGACCCGTTCGATGGTGAGCCGATGCGGCACCTCGGTGTCCCAGTCGTAGAGGAACTGGCGAATCGCGAGTGATGAACCGCGATCGGTGGTGTCGATAGCGTTGACGCCGACCGCTCCGGGTCCAACCACCAACTCGGCCGAGCCGTCGTCGGCCATCACCGCTCGCCATGCCGACCCACTGCATCTCGTCCTTGGCGGCGCCGTGTTGGTACGGTGCTGGTGCGGGAATCCCTCAGAACTTCCCGCACACGCACTGCTTTCGGGCCGGTAGCTCAGTGGTTAGAGCAGGCGACTCATAATCGCTCGGTCGCGGGTTCGATACCCGCCCGGCCCACCGATTCTGACCTGCGGTTGTGTCGATTCTGTGGGTGCCCCGAACACCGTCAGCGGGCGACAATCCAGCATTCGCCCAGCACGCCCCCGCGAATTCATCACCGCGCCACTGCCGCGCTCTACTGGCGGCAGTCGTCGTGGTGAGCGTGGCCCGACCGGCGCGGGTACCGCTTTGCGAGGCTGTCTTGACGGGCGAGGCGTGTTGCGGCCGCCCGAAGGGACCGCGGATGACGTATCCGATCGGATACCCTTTGAGGGATGGGTGCGGAACTGTTGGAACGGGTGCGGCTCGGGGCTGGGTTAAGCCAGCAGGACCTTGCGGCGCGGGCGGGCACGTCACGCTCGACGTTGTCGGCTTATGAGCATGGTCGCAAGTCGCCGACGCTTTCGACGGTGGAGCGGTTGTTCGATCAAGCGGGCTTTGATCTTTCGGCTGAACCGCGCGTGCACTTCGTTGAGCACGCACGGCGTCGCGGGCGGCCGGTCTTCGTTCCCGATCGGTTGTGGCGGCTGTCGTTGACCGACGCGTTCGCGACGGTGGTGCTTCCGCGTTCGTTGAACTGGTCGCGGCCCGGCGCGATGTATGTGCTGCGCGAGCGGCGCGCTCGGGAGCGTTGTTACGAGGTGGTGCTTCGCGAGGGGATGCCAGACGATTTGCGCGCCTATGTCGACGGCGCGTTGTTGGTCGACTTGTGGTCCGAGCTCGTGTTGCCGCGCGAGTTGCGCGCGCTGTGGCAGCCGCGGATCGACGACGTCGTGCGATGAGCGGTCTTACCGACTTTCAGATCGAGGTCGCTCGTCTGTTCTTCACGTTGTCGGCGTCGGATGGGTTCGTCCTCGCCGGTGGCGCCGCGCTTGTCGTGTCCGGGTTGACCACGCGACCCACCGAGGATCTCGACTTGTTCGGCGAGCGTGGCCGCGCACAAATCACCGAGGCGAGCGAGCAGTTCACCGCGGCAGCAACCGAGCGCGGTTGGGTCGTTTCCCCGCTGCAGGTCAGCGACTCGTTTGTCCGGCTGCACGTGCAGGGCGAGGAGGAGCTTCGAGTCGATATCGCTATCGATGTCGCGCCGAACCATCCGGTGGTGGCGTCGATCGTGGGCCCGACGTTCGACCTGGAGGAGTTGGCGGGCCGCAAGCTTGTCGCGCTTTTCGATCGGGCCGAAGCCCGTGACTTCGCGGACGTGTTTGTGCTCGCTCGCCGATTCGATCTCGAACTGATGCTCGCGCGGGCAGGCGAAGTCGAACACGGACTCGACCGTTCGGTGCTGGCGTCGATGATCCGCTCGATCAGCAGATTCTCCGACGATGAGCTACCGATCGACCCGGGCGAGGTGAGCGCGCTTCGGGCGTTCTTCGCCCGCTGGGCCGATGAGCTCGACTGACGCAACCGGTGCCGCACGAATAGCCCAGGCGCTCGCATCCAACATTCCGTCCGTCACTGGACGGCTCACGCGACCCGCGACGGACGCTCGCGCGGATGTAACCGCAGGTCAACGCACGTGCCGGTCCGCGCCGAACGCCTCGGGCGACACTCATAATCGCTCGGTCGCGGGTTCGATACCCGCCCGGACCACCGATTCTGAACGGGGATTATCTGGTCCGCTGTGGCTGGCGCCTGGCCGAATCCACCATCGGCTTCCGCCCCTGGCGACCCCTCGAAGCTGATCTCATGGCGATCTGCCTACGTCAGGCATCGTCACAATCCCTGGAATCCGCCGAGCGCACCTGGGGAAGTTCAGCGGGCGCCGTCAACCGCGGCACGGTTGTCGTGGGCGCCGTGGTGGTCGCGAAGGGTTGGCCCGAGTCGTTGCTGCTGCATGCCGCGGTCGACAACAGCCATCCGACCTCGATCGCCGAGTACCGAACTCCCCGCCGCATGTCGTCCCGTCTCGGCCGAGATGCCCATCATCACGCCCGAGCACACCTGCGACAAGGGACCAAGGCCAGGACCTGCGCCCGTCGGCCTACTGGTTCGGGATGCGCGCCATGCCGCCGTCGACGGTGATCGTCTGGCCGTTGACAAAGGCCGAGTCGTCCGAGCACAGGTAGAGCAGGGCGCCCACGAGGTCGTCGGGTCGGCCCTGGCGCCGCACGGTCTGACGCGCCAGCAGCGACTGCACCTGCGCTGCGGGCATCTTCGCGGTCATCATGCCGGGCGCGATTCCGTTGACCCGGATGTTGTCCTCCGCGAACTCGGCCGCAAGCACGCGGGTGACCGCGTCTATCGCGTACTTCGACACGGTGTACGAGCCCGCTTCCATCTGCGAGCCGTTGGACGACTGGTTCACGATGCACCCCCCGCCGCGCGCCTGCATGGCCGGTCGAACTGCGGCCGAACAGCGAACTGGGGCGATCGTGTTGACATCCATGATGTAGCGCCAGTCCTCCCGGCTGAGCGTCGACATCTCGTTCCACTTGCCGCGCGCGAGCCCGGCGTTGTTGACGAGGATGTCGATTCCGCCGAAGGCGTCGAGAGTGGCGCGCACCATGGCGTCGATGTCGTCGTCCGAGGTGACGTCGCAGCGCACTCCGATGGCCCGACCACCGTCGGCCACGATGCCCGCTGCGACGCGCTCCGCCGCCTCGCCGTCGAAGTCGGACACGACCACCGACGCGCCTTGCGCCGCGAGCGCTTGCACATAGGTGACTCCGAGCCCTCCCACCCCCGCACCGCCGGCTCCGGTGACGATTGCGACCTTGCCAGCCAGCTTCATCGATGCGCCTCGAACTCTGTGTGGGAGCTCGGCCTCGTGTCGGGCCGATGACGCAGGACTCTAGGTCTGCACGAGCGATCGGCCGGCCACTACGGTCATGCGATGGGACTTCGCGCCGCGTTCTGGCGATTGCTGGCCAAGGGATCGCCTCCTCGCCACAACGAGTTCGAGCAACGCGACCTGATCACCACGTCGCTCTTCGAAGCGCCGTTGCTCATCGCGGAACTCGCCGATCACGGCATCGACGCCGCGCTCATCGAGTCCTTCAACGTGGTCACGAAGACGCGTTCGGACGCACGCGTTCTCGTGCGCCACGGCGACCTCGAAGCGGCGCGTAGGGTGCTGGCCTCACGGTCGACCGACTGACGCGCCGCGACTACGGTCCGAATCACGACGACGGGGGGTCCGCGTGAGCGCGAACGAGGTCTGGCGAATGCGACCGCTCGAGGAGTGGGAGTGGACCGACGACGTACGCCAACTGCTGACTCCGACGATCGCCTCGGTCGATGCGATCGAGCGCCAAGGAGCGGCGGCCGATCGCGCGCCTCGCACCAAGCCGCTGAACATCCTTTTGGTGCTCGCCCACAACCCACATCTGCTGCGGCCGTTCCTGCCCTGGGCCACCGCGCTTGCGCTGGGCGGATCGCTCGATCGCCGGCATTGTGAGCTGCTCGCGCTTCGGGCGGCATGGAACTGCCGATCCGACTTCGAGTGGGGTCACCACGTCGAGTACGCGCATGCATTCGGCCTGAACGACGACGAAATCGCGCGGGTACCGGCCGGAGCGGATGCGCCAGGTTGGTCACCTGCGGAGGCTGTGCTGTTGCGCGCCGCCGATGAGTTGCACTCGGCTGCCGTGGTGAGCGCCGAGACCTGGGCGGCGCTCACCGAGCATTTCGACGAGGCCCAACTGGTGGAGTTGGTGATGACGGTAGGTCAGTACACGATGCTCTCGATGGTGGCGAATACCTTCGCGGTCGAGGTCGAGGACGGTCTCGATCTCCTCCCGCATGCGTGAGCGTCGAGCGGCCCGACGAGACTGAGGGCCCACGACGCAAAGGCGCCGCGATTCGCGGCCGTCGTGAGCAAGACGGGACAGGCCGTGAGCGTGTTGGGGAAGGCAGCCGGAGTGGCCGCCGAACCGGTACCGTGCGTCCTATGTCTGGGGATCGCACACCGGTGATCGTCGGGATCGGTCTGTCTGACTATCCCCGCGCACCACATCTCGATGCGGTGCAGCATCACGTGCTGGCTGCGCGACGCGCCATTGCGGATGCCGGCATCGCCAAGTCGGATCTCGACGGCTACGTCAGCGCCGGAGGCGCGGGCGGCATGCTCGACGATGCGATCACCATGGCCGAGTATCTGCGCATCGACCATCGCTACATCGACAGCACCATGACCGGTGGGTCGTCGTTCGAGTTTCATGTGCAGCACCTCGCCGCGGCGATTCGCGACGGTCAGTGCGACACCGCGCTCGTGACCTACGGCTCGGATCGATTGAGCGCGACCGGTCGCGGCCTCGGCACCGGAGGGTTCACGCAGCCCAAGCAAGGCGTCGCCGGCCCTGCGCAGTACGAGGCGCCCTACGGCAACACGCTCGTCGGCGCATACGCCATGCATGCGATGCGCCACATGCACGAGTTCGGTACAACCTCCGAACAGTTGGCGGAGATCGCTGTTGGCGTGCGCGAGTTTGCATCGCTCAACCCGCTCGCGATCTATCGCGATCTCATCACTGTCGACGACGTTCTCGCGAGCCGCATGGTGGCCGACCCGCTGCACAAGCTCGACTGCTGCGCCGTGACCGATGGCGGCGGCGCCTTCATCATGACCACCGCCGACCGCGCCCGCGATCTCCCGAACGCGCCGGTATACGTGCTCGGCGCGGCGGGTGCGCAGACGCACTGGAACATCTCGCAGCAGACGGACTTCTCTACGTCGGCGGCTGCGGTCGCAGGGCCTCGCGCGATGCAATACGCGGGTATCGGCGTTGACGACGTCGACCTGCTCATGCTCTACGACTCGTTCACGATCACGGTGCTCATGCTGCTCGAAGGCCTCGGTTTCGCGCCGCGCGGCGAGGGTGGCCCGTGGGTGCAGGAAGGCCATTTACGCCGCGGTGGACGCTTCCCGATGAACACCGACGGTGGTGGGCTGTCCTCGTGCCATCCGGGTATGCGCGGCATGTTCCTCATCACCGAGGCGGTGCGTCAATTACGCGGCCACGCGGGAGTCGTGCAGGTGCCCGACTGCAAGGTGGCCGTGTGTGCCGGCTCGGGCGGCTACCTGTCCGCCATCGGCGTCGCCGTGCTCAGCAGCGAGGCGCCGTCATGACCGACTGGGTCAAGCCTCTGCCCCTTCCCGACAACGTGAGCGCCCCGTATTGGGCTGCGGCACGCGAGGGGAGGCTGCTGGTGCAGGAGTGCCCGCAGTGCGGCAATCGTCAGTGGTATCCGCGTGCGCTGTGTGCCCGGTGCGCGGCCGAGCCCGAATGGCTGGAGTGCACCGGTCGCGGTGTCGTCTACACCTATTGCGTGATCCGCCAGATGGGCACGGCCGGTTTCCGCGACGAGGTGCCGTACGTCGTCGCCATGGTCGAGCTCGACGAAGGGCCTCGCGTTATGGGCAACGTCATCGGTGTCGACATCGCCGAGGTGCACATCGGCCTCGCAGTCGAGGCCGCGTTCATCGCGGTGGCCGACGACATCGGCATCCCGCAATGGCGCCCGCTGTCCGACCACTGATGCTCGGGCGCGTCACGTTCGCGCGACTATTGCCCGACCGACCGTCGTCGCGGTGTATCGCAATGACGCGAAGCTGTTCGGTTCATGATGGCTTCGTCCGGTTCGTCGCCCACGCGACGCGTACCCTCTCTTCGCGGCACCTCTCCGCCGCGAGGAGAGTTATCGCGTATGGACGACGAACTGCTGGCTCGATTCGACTCGCTCGAGCGTCGAGTGCGCGAGCTCGAGGATCACGTGGCGTTGTATCAGCTGATGATGGGTTACGGCCCGGCAGTCGACGCGGGCGAGAGCGAGCTTGCCGCCGCGCGCTGGACGCCGTCGGGGGTGTACGACGCGCAGGTCGGTGCGTGGGAGGGTCGCGAAGCGATCGCGGGCATGGTCGAAGGCGAGATGCACCAGAGCATCATCCGTGGCGGTTCGGCGCACGTGACCGCCATGCCGTACGTGGTCATCGATGGCGACCGCGCAGTAGCTACCGCGTATGCCCAGTTGTGTCGCGCTGCCGGTGATGACTTCCGCTTGTGGCGGGTGACGGCGACGCGCTGGGAGTTCGCGCGGACGGTGGATGGTTGGCGCGTGCAGCGCCGGGTGAACCGTTTGCTCGACGGCGACCCTGAGGCGCAGGCGTTGCTGCGCGAGGGCGTGACCGAAGGCCGCACACGAAACGGCTGACGTTGCACTCGCGGGGCCAGCCGTTTCGACACGCGAGCACTCCGCAGTGAGGAACGTGGACGAAGGTCAGCCGGCGAACCGGGGGAGGACCTCGACGGGGACCGCCACGGCCGGGCGGGTGACGGTTTCGCCGAGCACCTCGGTCTGGGGACCGGTGGTGGTGGTGGGCGGCGGCGCAACCGTGGTGGTGGGCGGCGGCGCAACCGTGGTGGTGGGCGGC
>Ga0114966_10001052_pt1 | contig 25819 bp, 14 predicted proteins | sample M_130207_XF_Meta_FD_87029 | JGI IMG/M metagenome (GOLD analysis project Ga0114966, IMG submission 87029) | Freshwater microbial communities from Lake Montjoie, Canada to study carbon cycling - M_130207_XF_MetaG | ecosystem: Environmental > Aquatic > Freshwater > Lake | place: Lake Montjoie... | reverse complement strand
TGGAGATATTTGTGGAAATAATCTTAGAATGACTGGTATATATTCCAGTGGGGATATATCGGGAACTAATATATTTGCATCTGGAGATATTTGTGGAAATAATCTTAGAATGACCAGTATTTATTCAAGCGGGGATGTATCTGGTAATAACTTATTTGCTAATGGAGATATTTGTGGGAATAATCTTAGAATGACCAGTATTTATTCAAGTGGGGACGTTTCTGGAAATAATATTTATTGTAATAGTGCAACCGTATCGAATATTAATGTTAATAGTAATAGCGGTGTTGCTACATTAATACCAAACATTACAGAATCACATATTGACGTTTCTAATACAAATATTACTGCAAATTCAATTATATTACTTACAAAACAAACTTTTACAACACTGTTAGCTGTAATTGGAATAAGTTCAAAAACCCCGGGTGTTGGTTTTACAATCACATCTAGTGATCCAACAGATACAGATACAGTTGGTTATTTAATTATTAATAATTATTAATCTCCAATAATTCATAAAGTTTTGTCAAACTTAATATTTATTTTGTCAAACTTTTTAATAAAAATTTAATAAAATAAATATAAAACTTAATATTTATTTTGTCAAACTTTTTAATAAAAATACATTAAAAATACATTGTTCAAATAATTTAAAATATATATAAAAATATTTAATAATAATTTTATCAAAATTATTATTAAAATTTATAATATGCTTATATAGCATATAATCAATATGAATGGATTCAACAATTTAATTCAACGAAATAATTTCGATATAATAGAAAATCAAAATATGGCTACTTTTACATCACCTCCAACTAGTACACTTACAGGTGTTTTAGTAACCGGACAACCAACTGTAACATCACTGGCTATGCAACTTTTAATTGCATCATCTACTGTTAGTTCTGGTCTTAAACCAGAATCAGAAGCTAAATTAAATGCAATAGATATAGAAAGAGAAGATCAAAGTGGTAATAATACAAAAATTGGATGGGGGGTGATGACTTTACAACCTGAAGGGAATAATAATGTTGGTATAGCAAATAATGTCCTGCAAAATAATCGTGGTAATAATAATATTGGTGTTGGTTATAATACTCTTCGTTCAAATTCAGATGGTTCTAATAATATTGCAATTGGTGTAAGTAGTTTATTAAATAATATTAGTGGAAATTCTAATATTGGTATTGGTACAAATGCTTTGAGTACAAATAATGGTAATTATAATATTGCATTGGGTAATTCTAATGTACTCCCTTCGAAATCTATATCAAATACCATAAGTATCGGACCAAATATAAATTTATTATCAAATAATTCAGGGATGCTTAAATTTAATCCGAATCTCAATACATCCTATCCTAATCCAAATGAATTCTGGTTCGGAGACCCCTTAAATGGATATATTAATATTAAGACAGGTAATATTAATGCGATTGTTATTACAACTGTTGCTGAACATGTAGAAGAAGATTTATATGTTAATGGTAATATTTATTATGGGGGTGATAATCCAGTTATAAATCAACCAAATGTTGTTGTAGATGCTCGTAATTTAAGAGTTGGTTATAATGTATTAGGTTATGATCCTTGTGGGAATAATAATTTTGATACAAGTGGTAATAATAACGTAGGAATTGGTGGTAATACTCTTAGTTCAAATACTCAAGGTGATTTTAACATAACATTGGGTTTTGATACATTAGAACATAATGTGACTGGTGATTCTAATGTGTCCATTGGGAAATCATCATTAAGGACAAATATTGATGGGGATTATAATGTGGGTATTGGGACAGGAACTTTGTACAAAAATATTTCAGGAATTGGTAATATTGGTGTTGGTCATTATGCATTAGATACACAGATAGGATCTTATAATATAAATTTAGGATTCAATACAGATAACCCAGGAGTAATATTAGAACCCGCTACGAATACATCAAATACCATAGGTATTGGTCCTAATATATTTTTAGACGTAAGTAATACTGGGATGATAAAATTTTCAAATAATCTTAATACGATGACTCCGATAAATAATAGTTTATGGTTAGGAGACCCTTTAAATGGATGGATTGATTTAAGTTGTAACGATATAAATTCAAACGATATTAGAGGGAATAGTTTTTTTTCTACGAATGATATTAGTGGAGGAAGAAATTTATTTATAAATGGTGATATTTGTGGGAATAATCTTAGAATGAATAGTATTTATTCTAGTGGGGATATATCTGGGTCGAATATATATTCTCGAGGTGATATTTGTGGGAATAATCTCAGAGTAAATTCTATATATTCAGGTGGTGATATCTCCGGAACAAATATCTTTGCTCGGGGTGATATTTGTGGGAATAATCTTAGAATGAATAGTATTTATTCAAGTGGGGATATATCTGGGTCGAATATATATTCTCGAGGTGATATTTGTGGGAATAATCTTAGAATGAATAGTATTTATTCAAGTGGGGATATTTCAGGGTCAAATATCAATGCTCGGGGTGATATTTGTGGGAATAATCTCAGAGTAAATTCTATTTATTCTAGTGGGGATATTAGTGGGGGTAATATTTATGGGAATAATCTAAAAATTGTAAATTCTATATATTCAGGTGGTGATATCTCTGGGTCGAATATCTTTGCTCGGGGTGATATTTGTGGGAACAATCTCAAAATAGTAGCAATTAATATTAAAGATTCTGAAAATAATATTAAAATTGGTTCATCTGTTTTATACTCTAATATAGATGGTTCAAATAATATTGGTATCGGAGGGAATTCTTTATATTCGAATGTGCATGGCAATGAGAATGTTGGAGTTGGTATTAGTGCATTACAATCGAATACAACTGGTTCGGATAACGTTAGTATCGGATTTTATTCCGTACAATCTAATACAACTGGTTCAAATAATGTTGGAGTTGGTGCATATGGCTTGGCATCTAATACAATTGGTGTTAATAACACAGCAGTGGGTCAGGCAGCATTATACGCAAATATAGATGGTTCTAATAATGTCGCCATTGGGAATGATTCACTTGTTTCGAATACAAGTGGTTCGTATAATGTTGGATTAGGGGCAAATTCATTACAATCTAATACAACTGGGTCGGATAACGTTGCAAATGGTTATGGTGCGTTATTCGCAAATACAACTGGTAATGTAAATGTTGCAATTGGTGCATATGCATTATCGTCAAACATAGATGGTTATGCAAATGTTGCAACTGGTTACGACGCATTAAAATCGAATACAAATGGTGCAAATAACATTGCGACTGGTTATGGTGCATTATATTCAAATACAACTGGTATCCAAAATATTGGAATCGGGGGGTCTGTGTTATATTCAAATATAAGTGGGACTGATAACATCGCAATTGGAAGCCAAGCATTATATATGAATATAGATGGGACGAATAACATTGCTTTAGGTAATAGTGCATTATACGCAAATACAAGTGGTACAGATAATGTGGCAAATGGTATTGGTGCATTAAGAACAAATACAACTGGTTCATACAACGTAGCAAATGGACCTAGTGCATTATACGCAAATACAATTGGTTCATTTAACATTGCAAATGGGCTATCGGCATTATACTCAAATATAGATGGAATGAATAACATTGCAAATGGGGTGAATGCATTATATTCAAATACAACTGGTTCGAATAACATTGCAAATGGCAATAGTGCATTAAAATCAAATACAACTGGTTCATACAACATAGCAAATGGTTTTCAAGCATTATATTCAAATACAAGTGGAATGAATAACACTGCAAATGGTTTGTATGCATTACAATCTAATACATCTGGTTCGGATAATATAGCAAATGGGATAGGTGCATTACAATTTAATACAACTGGTTCAAATAACATTGCAAATGGCTACAATACATTATCTTATAATACAATAGGAACTAATAATATTGCGATTGGGTACGGAACAATGTATTCAAATATAACTGGTTCTTATAACGTTGCAAATGGAAGTGGTGCATTAAATTCAAATTTTTTTGGTTCTGATAACGTTGCAAATGGTAATCATGCATTAGCAATTATAGATGGTTCTGGTAATATTGGGATTGGTGCATATACTGGAAGATATTTAATTGGTGGAGATTATAATACGATAATTGGATATAGTGCTGATCTTACTTTAACTTCGCAATCTTTATCAAATGTTATTAGTATTGGTCCGAATATTCAATTAAATACAAGTAATTCAGGTATGATTAAATTTAATCCTACCCCCAATTCTACATATCCCAATCTAAATCAATTTTGGTTTGGCGAACCTCTAACAGGCTGGGTTGATATAAGTTGTGGAAATTTAAATAGTACCCATATTAATGCGACCGGTATAAATTTAAGCGGCGATATTTGTGGCAATTTGATTAAATCTAATAGAATTGATATTTGTGGTAATTTGAATGTTACTGGTAAAGCAGTTATATCTGGTGATATTTGTGGAAATAATATTTATGTGAATGATATTAGTGGAAATAATTTAAGGGTAAATTATATTAATACATCTGGAAATATTAATGCTATAAATGTAAATGTAACTGGAAATGTATATAAGAATGGAATACCTATTGGGGGAGGTGGCAGTATTGTATATTCTGATATATCTGGTAATATTGGTATCGGCGAACAAAGTTTACATTCTATTACATCAGGAGCTAATAATGTTGCAGTTGGTTCATCTTCGTTATACTCTAATACAGATGGTTCGAATAATATTGGTATTGGAGCAAATTCATTATATTCAAATGTACATGGTATCGAGAATGTTGGAGTTGGTATTAGTACATTACAATCTAATACAACTGGTATTGATAACGTTGGGATCGGATTTTATTCAGTAAAATCGAATACAACTGGTTCAAATAATGTCGGAGTAGGGGCATATGGATTGGCATCTAATACAACAGGATCTAATAATGTCGGGGTGGGTCAGGCAGCATTATATGCGAATATAGACGGTTCTAATAATGTAGCCCTTGGAAATGATTCTCTTGTTTCAAATACAAGTGGTTCGTATAACGTTGCAACCGGAGCAAATTCATTACAATCTAATACGACTGGGTCAGATAATGTTGCAGATGGTTATGGTGCGTTATTCGCAAATACAACTGGTCATGCTAATACTGCAATTGGTGCATATGCATTATCTTCAAATATAGATGGTACTGATAATATTGCAACTGGGTATAATGCATTAAGAACAAATACAAGTGGTTCAGGCAACGTAGCAAGTGGGACATCAGCATTATACGCAAATACAAGTGGTTCATTTAACATTGCGAATGGGATATCTGCATTAAGAACAAATACAACTGGTAATAATAATATCGCGAATGGTCAAAATGCATTATATTCAAATACAACTGGAACACAAAATATTGCAAATGGTCCATTCGCATTATATGCGAATACAACTGGTAATGATAACATTGCAAATGGTACATTTTCATTATATGTAAATACAACTGGTGCAAACAACATTGCAAATGGTTTCGAATCATTATATACAAATACAACTGGTTCAGGCAACATTGCAAATGGGTTTCAATCATTATGGCTTAATACAACTGGTTCTGACAACATTGCAAATGGGTTTCAAGCATTAATTTCAAATACAATTGGTTCAAACAACGTTGCAACTGGTTCACATGCATTATATACAAATACAACTGGTACTGATAACATTGCAACTGGTCTTGGTGCAATGTCGAATATAAATGGTACTGGTAATATTGGTTTAGGTGCAAATGTTGGATCATATTTAACGAGTGGAGATTATAATACGTTAATTGGTTATAGTTCAGATCTTACTCTAACTTCTCAATCTTTATCAAATGTTATTAGTATTGGTCCGAATATTCAGTTAGATGTGAGTAATTCAGGAATGCTTAAATTTGGTTCTATTCCCAATACTTTCTTTCCTGCCAATAATGAATTCTTTTTTGGAGACCCAAATAATGGGTATATTAATATAGTTTGTCGTAATGTAAATGGAATGAATTTTTCAGGTGATAATTTAGATAATAATAATATTGGTTTACATTCATTAAATAATAATACAATTGGGACTGGGAATAATGCATTTGGAACATATTCGTTATATTCAAATACAACTGGTTCGAATAACGTTGCAAATGGTTATAATGCATTAAAATCAAATACAACTGGTTCAAATAACGTTGCAAGTGGTTCATCTTCGTTATACTCTAATACAACTGGTTCAAATAACATTGCAAATGGTAGTGGTGCATTACAATATAATACAACTGGTTCAAATAACATTGCAAATGGTATAAATGCATTATGGTCAAATACAACTGGTACTGATAATATAGCAAATGGTAGTGGTGCATTACAATATAATAGTACTGGTTCAAATAATGTTGCAAATGGTAATGGCGCATTATATATAAATTATAGTGGGTCTAATAATATTGCAAATGGTTTTGATGCATTGCATTTTAATACAGTTGGTTCTAATAATATTGCAATTGGTTATCAAGCATTATATTTGAATAATGGTGGTTCTGATAATATTGCACATGGTCAGAGTGCTATGAATGGAAATACATGGGGTTCTAACAATATTGCATCTGGTAATGGTGCATTATATGTAAATAGTATTGGTAACAATAATATAGCAAATGGTTATCAATCATTATATTTAAATACATCTGGTTCAAATAATATTGCAAATGGTTATCAATCATTATTTGCGAATACAATAGGTCACGATAATATTGCAAATGGTTATCAGTCATTATATTTAAATACAACTGGTACTGATAACGTCGCAAATGGTTATCAAACATTATATTTTAATACAACTGGTTCTTATAATGTTGCAAATGGTAATGGTGCATTATATTCAAATACAACTGGTTCATACAACGTTGCAAATGGTGGTGGTGCATTATATTCAAATACAACTGGTTCATACAACGTTGCAAATGGTAATGGTGCATTACTATCGAATACAACTGGTTATGATAACATTGCAAATGGTTATCAATCATTATATTTGAATACAACAGGTTATCATAACGTTGCAAATGGTAATGGTGCATTAAGAACAAATACAACTGGTTATGATAACATTGCAAATGGTTATCAATCATTATATTCGAATACAACTGGTAATGATAACATTGCAAATGGTTGGAGTGCATTAAGATCAAATACAACAGGTTCGAATAATATTGCATCCGGCTATGGTGCGTTATATGGAAATACAACTGGTTATAATAATATAGCAACCGGTTATGGTGCATTAAATTCAAATTTATCAGGTTATGGTAATATAGGGAATGGTTATAACGCACTAAATTCAAATATAACAGGTTCTCGTAACATTGCAAATGGTAATAGTGCATTAAATTCAAATTTATCAGGTTCTGATAACGTTGCAATAGGTGATGGCGCATTATATACAAATACAACTGGTTATAATAATATAGCATTTGGTGGTAGTGCATTAGCTTTAAATATATCTGGTTCAACCAACATTGCAAATGGTTCAAGTTCTTTACATTCTAATATAACAGGTTCAAACAACATTGCAACTGGTTCTGAAGCATTATATTCGAATGCAACTGGTTCTGAAAATGTTGCAAATGGTAAAGTTGCATTATTCGCAAATATAACTGGTTCTGAAAACGTTGCAAATGGTAATAATGCATTAAGAAATTTAGATGGTTCTGGTAATATTGGGATTGGAACATATGCCGGAGTATATTTAACGAGTGGAGATTATAATACGTTGATTGGTTATAGTAGCAATCTTACTTTATCAAATAAATCTTTATCAAATGTTATAACACTTGGTCCTAATATTCAGTTAGATGCGAGTAATTCTGGGATGCTTAAATTTAATCATACCCCCAATTCTACATATCCTAATAATAACCAATTTTGGTTTGGTGAACCAGGAACTGGATGGCTTGACATAAGTTGTGGAAATTTTAATAGTACTAATATAAATTCGACCAGTATTAATTCTAGCGGGGATATTAGTGCAAATAATTTATTTGCTCAGGGCGATATTTGTGGGAATAATCTTCGAGCGACTAGTATTAATTCTAGCGGGGATATTAGTGCGAATAATTTATATGGGTCATCTTTGAGTATAACAGATATTAGTTTAAATACAATTGTTGGTTATCAAGCATTACAATCAAATACAACCGGTTATAATAATGTTGTAAATGGTTATCAAGCATTATATTCAAATACAACTGGCAATAATAATAGTGCAAGTGGTATTTATGCATTATATTCAAATACAACTGGCTATTATAACATAGCAAATGGGTATCAAGCATTATATTCAAATACAACTGGTAAAAGTAATGTTGCAAGTGGTGCAAGTGCATTATTTGCAAATACAACTGGAATACGTAATGTTGCAAGTGGTCCAGGTGCATTATCTTTAAATACAACTGGTTCCGAAAATGTTGCAAGTGGTTATAACGCATTATATAAGAATATAGATGGATCTGGTAATATTGGTATTGGTACATATGCTGGAGTATATTTAATGAGTGGAGATTATAATACAATGATTGGTTATAGTAGAAATAATAGTCCATTAAATAAATCTTTATCAAATATCGTAACACTTGGTCCAAATATTCAAGTTGATGCGAGTAATTCTGGTATGATTAAATTTAATTCTACCCCAAATACCGTGTATCCCAAAGTAAACCAATTTTGGTTTGGTGAACCAGGAACTGGATGGCTTGATGTAAGTTGCGGAAATTTTAATAGTACTCGTATTAAATCGACCAGTATTTATTCCGGTGGGGACATATCTGGGTCTAATATCTATGCACGGGGTGATATTTGTGGGAATAATATTAGAGGGACCAGTATATATTCGAGTGGGGATATATCTGGGTCTAATATCTATGCACGAGGTGATATTTGTGGGAATAATATTAGAGGGACCGGTATATATTCCGGTGGAGATATTAGTGCGAATAATTTATTTGCTCGGGGTGATATTTGTGGGAATAATATTAGAGGGACCGGTATATATTCCGGTGGGGATATATCAGGGTCTAATATTTATGGTTCTAAAATAACTGGTACCTCATTAAATATATCAGATAATAGTTCAAATATTATAATAGGTCCATATGCATTAAATTCAAAAACAACTGGTTCAGACAACGTCGCAATTGGTTCGAGTGCATTATATTCAAATACAACTGGTTCAAATAATGTTGCAATTGGAACAAATTCATTATTCGCAAATACAACTGGTTCTTATAACGTAGCAAATGGATATCAAGCATTACGTACAAATACAACTGGTTCGAATAACATTGCAACTGGTTTACAAACATTATATTCGAATACAACTGGAACTGATAACGTTGCATATGGTTTTGAAGCATTATTTTCAAATACAACTGGTTTAAACAACGTAGCATATGGTTCGAATGCATTACGTACAAATACAACTGGTACTAATAATGTAGCAAATGGTTTTAATGCATTATATTCGAATACAACTGGTTCAAATAATGTTGCAAGTGGTATGAATGCATTACGTTCAAATACAATTGGTTCTAGTAACGTTGCAAATGGTTCGGGTGCATTATTCACAAATACAATCGGTTCCTATAACGTTGCAAGTGGTCAACAGGCATTATATTCGAATACAACTGGTACCAATAACGTAGCAAGTGGTCCTAGCGCATTATTCACAAATACAACAGGTTCCTATAACGTTGCAAGTGGTCTTAGTGCATTATATTCGAATACAACTGGTTCAAATAACGTTGCAAATGGACCCAATGCATTATTCACAAATACAACTGGTTCTAATAACGTTGCAAATGGTTATCAAACATTATATTTTAATACAACTGGTACTAATAACATCGCAAATGGTTATCAAGCATTATATACGAATATAATTGGTTCAAATAACGTTGCAAATGGTTCGAATGCATTATACGCAAATACAACTGGTTCAGACAACGTTGCAAATGGTTCGAATGCATTACGTACAAATACAACTGGTTCCTATAACGTAGCAAATGGTCTTAGTGCATTATACGCAAATACAACTGGTACCAATAACATTGCAAGTGGTCAACAGGCATTATATTCAAATACAAGTGGTATTGTTAACATTGCAAGTGGTACTCAAGCATTATATTCAAATATATCTGGTTCGAATAACATTGCAAGTGGTCAACAGGCATTATATTCAAATACAACTGGTGGTTATAATACAGCACACGGTTATAATGCATTATATACAAATACAACTGGTTCAAATAACGTTGCAAATGGGCAAATTGCATTATATTCGAATACAACTGGTTCAAATAACGTTGCAAATGGTTTTTTTGCATTAGCAAATATAGATGGTTCTGGTAATATTGGTATTGGTGCAAATGCCGGAGTATATTTAACGAGTGGAGATTATAATACGTTGATTGGGTATAGTAAAGATAATACTTTATTAAATAAATCTTTATCAAATGTTATTACACTTGGTCCAAATATTCAGTTAGATGCGAGTAATTCTGGGATGCTTAAATTTAATCCTACCCCAAATACTGTGTATCCCAAAGTAAACCAATTTTGGTTTGGTGAACCAGGAACTGGATGGCTTGACATAAGTTGCAATAGTATTACTACAGGAACTGGAACATTTACAGGAGCTGGAACATTTACAGGAGCATTAAATGTTTCTCAGATTAGTGAAGGATTTACTACAAAATCAGGAGCAACTGGAACTGTTGCGCATGATTGGTCTACTGGTGCAATATTCTATCATTCGTCAATTGCTGCAAATTTTACATGTAATATAACAAATTTACCAACAATTAATCTTAAATCATATGTTATTACACTTGTATTAGTTCAGGGAGTATCACCTTATTATGCCAATGTTTTACAAATTGCAGGTTCTCCTATAACTATTAATTGGGCAAATAATACAATTCCAACTCCAACAGCTAATAAAACTGAAATACAAACATTTACTTTATTATATGTTTCCTCAGCATGGACTGCATTAGGACAATATTCTACATTTGGTTAAAAAATATTTTATAAAAAATAAAATTATATAATATATTTATAATGCCTTTTGTATCAAGTTTTGAAGGTAATTTTGGTTTTGGTAGAAATAAAATTATTTTAAATCCAATAACAACAATATATAATACTACAGGTAGTTATGTTATACCATCTGGATATCATACTGCTTTAATTGAAGCTTGGGGTGGTGGCAGTAATGGACTTTCTACTAATTCTAGTAATTCTGGAGGTTATGGTGGTTCATATTGTTCATGTATACTAACAAATATATCAAATAGCTCTACATTATATTTTGTTGTTGGTGTAGGTGGAGGAGGTACTTATAACACTGCTATAACCAATCCAGGTGGTGCTTCGTGGTGCAATTTAAATACAAATACAATCCCTACATCTTCGACAACAGGTGTTTATGCACTTGGTGGTCAACTTGCAGGGGCGAATATTGGTACAACAATATACGTAGGAGGTAGTGGTGGAAGTAATACTGCTGGAGGTGGGGGGAGTTCTGCAACAAAAAATGGTATTGGTGGAGATGGTATTAGTGGAAATAGTGGTGGTGCTGGAGGTTCTGCATCAGGTGGAGGTGCTGGAGGTATACGTAATGCTAGTGGAAAAGGAGGGAATGGGATAGATAATGCAGAAGGAGGGGGAGGAGGGGCCGGAGGTTATAATGATCCTTCTGGAGTGAATAGTGGAAAGGGAGGTTTACCAGGTGGTGGAGGAGGAGGTGGGCAATATGCATATCCCAGTGGAAGTGGAGGTAATGGTCAAGTACGAATAACTATTTCATAATAAGTTGGTTACTTGTAAATATTTTGTGACAAAAATAAATAATATACAAAAATAAAACTTTAAAATTTTAATAAAACTTAAGTATAAATTTGTTATAAAAAATCTTAATTTAATATATAATATAAAATGCAATTAGAAATGCTCCTTGGAAAATCCTTAGGATTAGATAAAGATTTTTCACAATTCTCAACAAAAACAGATAATTGTGTTGCCTATAACAATACCCCTCTTATAAAAATACCATCTGATATTTCTCATCATTATCAAGTGGTACTTTTACATTTAAAAAATAATAATATAGCATTATTGAAAGAAAATTTTTTAACAATAATAAATCAAATAATACAACATGTATCGGCGAATAAAAATATTTTTGAACCAAAACAAAATGATCTAACAAATAAAGAAATGCAAAATGTATTATTTGAATCTGGTATAAATTTTATATTATATACTATCTTTGGGGTTTATCAATATTACAAATATATTAAATCAAAAGAAACGCCGATTAATGAAAATGAAGATGACCCCCCTAAGAAAAGAAATATTTATTTATATTTGTTATTTGCCTTTATTGTTGGTTATATATTTTTAATCGGGTATCGATTATTTAAGATACAATATGTTGATTATGTTCAAAATGATCTAACAAAATTAGATTTGTTATATAATTTTATTTCAAAACATCAAATAACAAATCTATATATGAATACAAGTTCTAATACAAAATCTACGAATACTTATAGTTTAATTGATGATATGTTGAAATTTTGTTCAAATCAAAATAAACTAGTAATTAAACAAGATACCTCAGCAAATCTAGTATCTGATAAAAAATATATTGAGGATTTCTTATTAGATTCGGATTCAGATGATGATACTGACGATACTGACGATACTAATAATTCTGATTCTGATTCTGATTCTGATACATCTAATTCAGATAACTTTGCAAAATCTATTATTGAAATTTCACATCTCACTGAATCTTCAGATTCCTCATTTTTACGAGATATATCTTCATTTGATATAACATATATTCGAAAAGATTATATTGATATAATTAATGATGTTTTTAAAAATAATGTCTCGTCAAACAATCAATCTATTGCGGAACCAGTTGCGGAACCAGTTGCGGAACCTGTTGCAGCGCCTGTAGTTGCAGAACTCCTAGCAGCACCTCTAGCAGTACCTATTACAGCGCCTGTAGCGGAACCTGTAGCAGTACCTATTACATCACCTGTAGCGGAACCTGTAGCAGTACCTATTACATCACCTGTAGCAGTACCTGTAGCAGTACCTATTACAGCGCCTGTAGCAGTACCTGTAGCAGTACCTATTACAGCGCCTGTAGCAGTACCTGTAGCAGTACCTGTAGCAGTACCTATTACAGAACCTATAGCAGCGCCTGTAGCAGTACCTATTACAGTACCTAAACCTGTTGTTGTCAAATATAAAACTAATAAACCTAAAAGAGTTAAAAAAATAAATAAAATTAAATAAAATAATATTATTAATTATATAATATATATGCCAAGGAAAAAACCCATATCTTCTTCTAATATTATCTTATCATCACACCTCGCAGATGATACTCCGACTGAAATTAATTTAGCAGAGTACGTCAAGATAAAATTATTAGGATCCAAATCAGATAAAGCATTCTTAATCTCCCTACAATCCTTATCAAAAGTTATCCAACATAATTGGTATTATAGTAAGGGTGGGTACCCTAGATCATATACGGCAAAATATCATACCTTACACCGATTTTTATTAGGTCGTCAAGAAAAAGGGATGGTGATCGATCATATAAATCGAGATAAGATGGATAATCGTTTAGAAAATCTTAGGGTAATTACACAAAAAGAGAATTCATATAATCGAACAAAAAATGCAAATTCAACTAATTTGTATAAAGGAATTGTATTGGCAGGTACTTTATATAATGCTGTTATCACTAAAGATAAAAAAAAATATATATTAAAAGGATTCTCTACACCTGAAGATGCAGCCTCAGCGTATGATGCAATGGCTGAGGAATTATTTGGTGAATTTGCAGGGAAAAATTTTTAATTTTAATTTAGAGCGGTGCGTATTTTAAATGCCGATTTCTCAGTAAAAAAAATAAACTTCGCTTTACTCACTGAAGAGTTCTAAATTCTAAATAATGGGCTTTCTTAAATGTATATTTCTTCATTTTGAAGCAGGTAGATACACTTAATCCCATCAGATGTCATTTAATCTACTACCTTAATTAAACAACAATTTCTTTCTTCTTTATTGATTTTCTTTGTTTTATTACTACTTTATTTTCTTTAGATTTTTGACAAAATTCTAAAGGTCGAGATTGATATTGTAAATAATATTTCCCTAAATATAAAATATTTTTACAAGCATTCTTATCACGATTTACATAAATACACCGTTCGGTTTCCTCTTTTGGAGTTAGTATTTCATGTAAATGTTTTTTATGCTTATTTTTTCTAATAGATACATTAAGAAGTTCTTTAAAAGTTTTATTATATAATTTACTTGTATTATATTCATTAACTTCTAATATTTCAAACCGTTTCAATAATAATTTCTTAAATCCTATATTTGGTGTTGATATTGTTCCTTTCATCTGACTTGTACGAGAATAATCTCCATGTAATATTAATATTTTTTTACCATTTATTTTATCTTCTTTTCTTAAAAATTTATTTTCTATTTCATTTAATAATTTTTCTTCTGATTGTTTAGTTCTAATATATCTTCTAAAATTTAGTTTTCTAAATAGAATATTATTGTAAAATTTTTTAACATCATTATTCAATTTATTTTTATTAGTTATATACTTTTTATATTCTTCTATTTTTAATGTTTTTGAATTAAATTTCGATAGGTTTGTTTCTTTTTCAATAATATTATGTTTAATTTTTTCTGCATTTATAATTTTATTGCTTCTTTTTGTATATGTTTCAAATCTTCTTCTACATGCTGTATATTTATAAAAATTATTGTTTTCATCTATCATTGATAGAGGTCTGATCTTTCCCGGGTCGACTGATACTAATTTATATTTATCAGTTAAATATTTACTACATTGTTCTTTTGATAGACTATTAATATTTTCAACAATATTTTCTTCATCTACATTTTTAGGTAATTTATCACCATATTCTTTATCTTTATACTTTTTTAAGATAAATAATAAACAACAACTAAAACCATCAGTTGTCATCTGATTATAAAAAACATATTCTTGATTATCAAATATACTTCTTTTTTCTAACTTTAATATTTTACTCCATACGTGTGATTGATATATTTTACAATGTAAAACAATTTCACTTTTAGAATAATCAAAAAGTTCAGGATATTTAGTTCCAATATAATCAGATATTCCAGATGTATTTAATACAATATTTTTAGGAACAATGTTATTTCTTTGTGGTATTACTTGAAACGACTTTCTACCAAGTTCTTCTATTTTAGAATTAATATAGAATGAATATATTAAATATTTTTCTGGATGTATTTTAACATCATATGCTACTGATTTATTTATTTTTTCAGGATAGAAATACTTTTTATTTGTATTAATCCACTCATGATATTCACTTTTAGAATTTTTAATTTTATTATTAATTAAATCAGATTTAAGATTTCGAATTTCTTCATTAAGTTCTTTATACATTGTTTTTCGTTTCTCCTTATCTTTTTCAAGTTTAATTTGATTGTTTTTTGGATCTTTGAATAAACAATTAATATATCTAAAAAGATGTTTAATAAAATGAGTTGAAATATTCGTTTCTAAACAAGTTATCATTTCTTTAGCTGTTTGTTCTAAAATATGAGTTTTATTTGTATATGATAATTTTTCATGGACTAATTTAGAAAATACATCATTATAAAATAATTTTAAATCATCTTTAATAGATTTATTTTTAATATTTTCATCTTTATTAGATTTACCTCTATTTGTTTCACTTGTAGCAATAGTTTTCAATACATCTAAAATAAAACTTTTATTAATCGTTGGAAACTCTGTTTTATTATTAAACTTGTTCAATAAATAAAGTCTAATAAATTGATAACCTAAAATAACAAATTTATTAATATCTATAACTGCACTTTCAATAATCGGTTGTAATTTGTCGTATTCTTTAAGAACTGATTTAAGCGGACACTTAATCATTCTATATACTTGTTCTTTTTCATCAGGTGGTTTTTTAACCTTCATATATATAATATAACTATATTATATTTTTAAATATATTTTACGCATTAAAATATTATATTTTTATAGTATTTTAATTTTCAGATATTTTTTTTAATTTTTGTTTTCGTTTTTCATAAGCTCGTTTATTATATTCTTTAATTTTTTCAGGATCAGGTTTATTATGTTTTTGATTTTCTTTTATTTTTTTAATAATTTTTTCTTTATTATTATGATAATAATCTTTATTTCTTTTAGGTGCAGTATATTTTTTAAGATGTTCTTTTAATTTATTATGTTCAATTAAAAGTGTTTCATACATTTCTTTATAATTAATAGATTCTTCCATTATTAATAAATAAGATTGATATTTTTAAATATATTAATAAAATAATTCCACAATTTCAACCATTTTATCATTTACATTATTTATCCAATATTGTATTTGTTGTTTTAGTGTGTTAATTCTTTCTACCCATTCATTATGTTTATTTTTATCAATACACATTATTCCAAGTTTATTTTGTTTCCAACATGATTTTATTTTATTTCCATTAATATCTGTATAATCATCTGGATTAAAACGAATAAAAATAATTGAACGATGTTCTACATCTTTTGATATTTCCATTAATCTTTTATTTTCACAACTACAATCATAATCAGTGTGTTTATTTTCATCTACTTCAACTATTATTATTTGTGTTCCTAAATCTAATAATAAATCAGGACGTCTTTTAGAACACCCATCTTGTATACGTTTATCAGCAATCCAATCAAAATTAGGAAAGTGTTGTTTTATTCTACTTACAACATCGTTTTCTTTTGTTTTATAATTTCGTGATACTTCAATTTCAGGACAAAGATGAATACAACAATGTAAACAATATCCATTATATTTCGTTATACCAGTTGTATGACACCAAGAAGATTTACATAATCCAGAACCTCCACATTCTTTACATAGACGTTTATGTAAATTATGTTTACAAATTGAAACTCCACCACATTCCTTACATTCAGCACGACGTCTTTTATGTTCGCATATAGCAGAACCACCGCATTCCTTACACTGAACTTTTAATTTATTATGAATACAAATTGAAACTCCTCCGCATTTCTTACAAATAGTTTTTTGAATTTTATGTTCACATAGTCCAGAACCATCACATTCTTTACAAATATCTCTTCTCTTATCATGTTCGCAAATAGCAGAACCACCACATTCTTTACAACGTGCTTTAACTTGATTATGTTTACATATTTGTGAACCACCGCAATCTTTACATTGTATTTTTATTCTTTTATGTTCACAAGTAGCATTACCACCACAATCTACGCATCTTGATTTTCTTCTACCATGTGGACATTTTTTTTGTATATATTTTTTAACCTCCATTTTTTTATTTAATATTATTATATTATATATATTTATATCAATTGAAACTAAATAATAACCTTTATTAATTATATGATAGATTAAAAAATAATAAAAAGATAGTTTATCATTTATTATTTTTTAATTGCAGTTTATAATCATTTTCCCATATTTTAATTAAATTATAACCTGCTTTCTTAATTTCAGTTTCTTTAATCAAATGAAGCATTATCTAAAATTATATAAATCTAAAAACTATAATGAATTAAGTTTTAATTTGAAGAAGTCTATTAAAAATATTAAGAAAGATCATTATAAAAATTATTTTATTTATGCTTATAAAAAAGATTATTATAAAAATAATAAAAGTGGTAAAAAATCAAGTAAACATAGAAAATCTAAAATTTATAAAACTTAAAAATCGGCATTTAAAATACGCACCGCTCTAAATAATCAAAAATTTTTAATTTAAATAATCAAAAATTTTTAATTTAAATAATCAAAAATTTTTAATTTTATTATAAAATAATAAAATATATAAAAAATAATATTATTATAAAAAAAATATTTTTGTATTATAAAAAATATTATGTAAATACTTAAAAAATATAATAATATGTATATTATTATATCTTAGTCCGAAATGAAATTACAAATAATGAATGATCTATATAAATTATTCACTAAAGAAAATATCAATGGTATTGATTCCATTATGCATATGGCATTTGCAACGGTTCTCGTCAAATTAAATCGTGATTTAGAATCTGATAAATTTAATATAAGTGTTGATGTGAAAAAAAATCTAGCAACTTTAACAGTTGAACACTTTGAGACAATAAAAAGAGAACTGCAAACAATGTATAATATTATGGATTTTAATTTTGATATAAATTTTGATAAAGTAATAAATTATTTAAAGACTATCATTGGAAATAAAACTATTAATGTTAATACAAATATATTAAATGATATATTTATGACTCATTTAAATAATGACAAAAAAATACATATTAAAACCTATGCAACCTTTTACCAAAATCCGTTGTTAACAGAATTTATTGCAACAATTATTCCTCCAAATTTTAATGTAAATAGTTTAGATGATAAAATATTTGAAGGGAATATTAAAATAAATTCATATCAAAGTTATGTTGCAAAACAAATTAAATTAAAACATCCTAATTTTAATTTTGATTTAAATAAATTTATTTCATCGCAAAATAATAATCAGATTAAGAGTTTAATTAATTATGATTTCATGACGATTCATAATAAGAATACTTTTTCTAATATTATTTCAGGCAATATTTTAGCAGAGAATATTAAGATTAATAATCAAGTAGAAATGTTTGATATAATTGTGTTTAATGTTGATTCGGATATCCACAATTTAATTCATGCGAAATGTTGTGATGAGATTAAAAAAATAAGAATACGTGGAACCAGTTATGAAGCATTAACAATGCAATTAATTATGATGAAATTAAATAAAAATGGCAGATGTGCTGTTATTATTTCAGATTCATTTTTATTTAGTGATTCCAATCAATTAATTGAGACACGGAAATATTTATTAGAAAATTATAATCTTAAAAAGGTTGTTCATCTTGATGAAACTTTATATCATTATAAGGGGGCGATGAATTCGTTATGTTATTTTGAAAATAATGGTCAGACTGAGAATATATTTTTTTCTGATTTAAAAAATTATTCAACTAGATTGGAAGAACAAAACTCAATCTCAGTCTCCTATGAAGATATTAAGAAAAATAATTACTCATTATATAATAAATTATATAGAAATATATTACGACAAAATGCATCCGCATCAACTGCATCGCAAAACTCATCTAAATCTAATGAACTAAAATATATTAAATTAAAAGAAGTTTTTGATTTTAAAACGACTGATTCTGATTCAAATTCTAATTCAATTTCTGATATATCTGGGTCTGATACAGTTATTGGTTGTGCAAAATATTATAAAAATACTGATTCAATTGAATTAATTTTAAAAGATACAAAACTTAATTTAAGTGATTATGACTATTATTTTATTGAAAAACGTAATGATAATTTTATACAAAATTTTTTATCATATTATTTGATGTACGTGTTAAAAAACCATATAGATTTATATACGAAGGGTAAGACTTCCCAATTAGATCTAGATAAAATATTATCTATAGATATTCCATTGATTACAAAATCAATGCAGAATACAATAAATAATTATTATTTATATTCAACAAATTTATATAAATTAAACAAAGAAAAAATAAAAACCTATCAAAACTTAAAAGAAGATATATTAACATCATTTAATAAAACTAATATTATAGAAATTAATAAAATTGTTGATATAATCGCACATGATGATACGGCTTTAATAAAAAATATACTTAATACCAATTCTAATTCTAATACCAAAACAATCAGTATTATTCGTAATGGTTCTTCAGCAGGAAATATTAATTTGCATCAAGAATCATTAAAATATATCGTATCAAATAATTTAATTCTTACAAATTCGTATTATCTAAATAATAAACATTCTTCATATATAACTGATTATATATATCAATATTTATTATTTGAGAAATATAAATTAAAAGAATTAGCTTATTTAACAAAACAACCAAATTTAACAAAATCAAATATTGCATCTCTATCTGTTCCAGATAATTCTTTAGAGGTACAGAAAAAAGTAATCGAATATTGTTCAGAGATTGATTTAGATATTGAAAAAATATCTTTAGAAAATACTAAAATTAAAGAAAAAGATATAATGAGTATTATCCTAAGTATTGTTTAAGGATCGAGATTAGAGTTAGAGTTAGAGTTAGAGCTCCCATACCCGGTCCATGCTTTGACCTTCCCAAACTCAATTGCAAACCATGGTGTTATTATTCTTCAGATTCCGATTGTGATTCTGATTATGAATGCCCTTGCCCCGAAAAGAGAAGAGATTGCAGTAAAAATGTTGTAGATTGTAGTGAAAATAGACCCCCTTGTGATTCCAGTTCTAGCTCCAGCTCTAGTTCTTCTTCTTCTTCCGATGACGAAAAGAAACATAGTAGAAAACATAGTAGAAAATCGAGTAGAAAATCGAGTAAAAAACATAGCAATAAAGATAGCAAGAAAGATAGCAAGAAACATTGCAAAAAATCTAGCAGAAAACATAGCAGAAAACATAGCAGAAAACATAGCAGAAAAAATCACCATGAAAGAAAATAGAATGTTTGCAGAAATTTATTTGAAATTATCTTAAATAAAGATTAAATTAATTTAATAATAAATAAAATTATTAAATTATTATTTTACACATAATTTTGAAGATTTACTTGAGTATAATTAATAGATTTTAATGCTTTCCCAGTAGATTGATTTTTAATTAAATATATATGCTCAGATTTTTTAATATAATATGGACTATCATATGGACTATATACTGATTCAGCCTGAGGTGAATTTTTACCATATGCTTTAACATACGAATCATATAGCATCGTATGTTGAATATATTTTGCCTCATATGTTCTAACACTAAGTTTTGCTTCATCTTCTGATGAGGATATTTTTGACATGTTTGATAGGTGAATTAAATCAAATATCTTATCAATTGGTACATTTATAACCGATGCAAAATTATAGGTATTTGCAATAATTCGTAACAAAATATCTTTTACCATATAAATATCGTTGGTTGTAAAGAACGCTTCTTTTAACAGAGATATTTGTTCGATAAGTTTATTTTGACAATCATTTGGAGTCATATAATTTTGATTCAATTCTAAATTCAACGTATTAAGAATCTCTGTTGGTGATACTGAATATATTGCATACGATCTTAATAATTCATCCGCATCAAAACCATATGTATATAATGCACCATAACATACATATAATAAATCACCTAATGCATCGGCAATCTCCATACGATTATTAGAATCAAATGCAGGTTTTAATTCAAAAATTCCTTCCTCGTAAATTAAATCATATCGTAAAGTTGCAATCTTTTGTTTAAGATGAACATTAAGGTCTAATGGAGTATCAGTGTGGGGGATTATAGGGAAATCAAAGATCGTATTAAATTCAGATACTTTGGAAAAGTGAGTCATTCTTGATAATATAAATATAAAATTATATTTTTATATATTAATAGTTAAATATATAAAATTTATTAAAATCAATTTTTTATGTAATATTTTTAAATATTAAAATAATTACTAGATGATCCAGGCATTTTAGTAGGAAATGTTGTAGTAGAAACATCATCACTTGCTACATAATTTGCCATATTTCTCCCTTGAAAAGTATGTATAGATGGTCCTTCTTCTTGTAAAGTAACATGAATTATATGAACATATTTTTGAACAAAATAATTAGACCAATCGTAAACACCTGGTCCAAATATATCTGAAGAAGTAGACGGTGTTTCCCAGTACATTAATCTTGCATAGTACCCTGGAAATAATACTAAACCAAGAGGATACCAATGATTATTTGGATCTCTGCGCATATCTATAGATGTATTTGTAACATTATTAATAGAACGACCATTTATAGATTCATATACCATTAATCTTGATGCGATAAGATCACTGTCCCCATTTTCCCATAATATATTCCATCCATAATAAATAGGGATTTTCCTACCATATGCTTTTATTTTAAAATAACCCGCAACCATATATTTACGATACATAAGAGGAAATATTATTCCAGAAACATCTGAACCAAAAATAATTCCACTTGCATCGCTTCCAGAAATATATTTTGTGTTTATGTGATTACCATTAATATTGCCATTAACATCTATATTCCCATTAACATCTATATTCCCATTAACATCTATATTGCCAGATGTATTAATATTCCCACTAATATCCATATTATGCATTAAATTAATATTTGTCGCAGTTAAAGATCCATTATTAAACATAGATGATATATTTTGTAAAGATTCGGATGAAGTAGTAGCAAAATTTTCTATATGTAGTGTATATATATATACAATCACAATTAATAATAAAATTACTAAACTAATTTTTAATGTTAGATTACTGTAAACCATATATATAATATATTATATTTAAAAAAATAAATATTTTTATATAAAATTTCGTAATTATCTTTGTAATTATCTTTGTAATTATCTTGTAATTATTTCGTAATTATCTTTGTAATTATCTTTGTAATTATTTCGTAATTATCTTTGTAATTATTTTGTAATTATTTTTGTAAGATAATTTTTCATAATAATTTTTTTTATTTGGTCAAAAGTTATATTTACTAAATCATATTTATAAATATTAAATTTATAAAGCACATAATAATATTCGTACGAATCGAAATATACATTAATATTAAAACAATCAAGTTGATTATATTTTATCATCAAACAAATTTGTTTTGAATTTAAAAAGTTTTGTTGGATTAAATTTATTTGTTGAGATTCTAATAACCTTATATGATGAAACAATTTATTATATAAATCTCCATACGCAGATACAGTAGATAGCATATTATAAAAATTATTTTTTTCTGTAGAAATTTTAATTAATTCTATAAAATTAAAATCGATAAGTTGAATTACATTTTGTACTTGGTTATTAATTGTATTATCTATTTGAATTATATCATTCATAATATTTATATATAATAATATATTATTATATATTTTTCCAATCATATAAACAACCAAGTGGGGTATAATAACATCCATTTGTTTTATTACAAGTATTTTCATCATTTAACATATTACAATTTGGAATCATACCAATTGACATTGATTCAGTAGATTTAGAAGTAGAATGTAACAAATAAATAATTACTATCAATAATATTATTAAAAATATTGTTATAATTGAATTCATATAATATAATATAATATAATATAATAAAAAATATAATCTAAATTTAAATTATATATTATATGGATAATAATTTTAAATACATGCTTGTTATTTTAATATTATTTTTATTAATAGTTTGGTATATATATTCAACAAATTCATCAAATTCAACAACTTCTGAATCATTTGCAGATATGTCATCAAACCAAATATCTACAGCAAATGTATTAGATTTAAGTGGAACCCCTAAAACTTCTATTAGTTTAACTGCAATAAGTGTTTATGGTATTGGTGCAGTAGCATTAAGTTCAGATACATCAAATAATATATTTGTATGTGCAGACATTACAGAAACATCGCCCGTATGGAATCAAATAAGTGGGATTGCAACAAGTATTTCTTTATTCGAAAATACATTAATATATACAAATACAACTGGGTTATATAAGAATACGCTTATATTTACTGCTCCAATATATGGAACAAAAACATCTACTGATTTACTATCGACTACTACTAAGACTACTCTTGGCATTACTACTACTAATTATCCAGTATCTTGTGCAATTTATAAAGACTCTGTTATATTTGCAACAGTTGCACAAAATTCAAATAATATATATTATTCATCAAATTTAGGTTCTACTTGGGTAGCTATAGGTGGTGGATTAAAACAGCTAACAATATTCGAAGCAGAAATTTGGGGAATTGATAATGCTGCTGGTGGTTCCATATTTTATGCTACAAATTGTGCATCACCTAGTTGGGCTCAACTATCATCATTATTAACTGTAACTGGAATAAAATTAACTCAACTATCCTACTATAATAATGTAGTATGTGGCATTAATAATAGTACAACACCCGATATTTGGTACTCAACAAATACTCGTGCGATGGGTTCGACTACCAATACATTTTCACCATTTGAAAAAATTACAACCGGTTTTGGAGCAAAATATGTAAACGTACATGATAATATAATATATGCAGTTAATTCTGCAGGTTTAATATTTAAGATTCCTTTAACAGATAGAATGTCTTGGACGAATCCTGCTCCATTAAAATTTAATAATGCTACATATCCAAATAAATGTATGAAAGCTGCAGATGATATAAGTGGAACTCAATTCAAGATACAAACTTGTACCAATATTAATGATGACTTATTTCAATTTAATTCACTTGGTCAATTAGTTAAGAATAATAAAGATTTATGCGTGAAAGCTGGACCTGACTATACTTTAGTTCAATCATCATGTAAAGATAATCCTATGAAAGGATATGATGATAAATGGATATATAATCCAATATCCAAAAATCTAAAAAATCCAGGAAAAGATGCGTGTATGAATGTTCAAGGAGGGCGTCCGAATGATACTAACATGTTATGGTGGGGTTGTTCATTAGGTCCAACTGAATTAACTTATTTAAATGAACAACTATTATATAATCCCTATCCTGTTGTATCCCTTGGAATATCCGCCGATACAATCGTATCAAGCCCGTCAAATCAAACCATAACATTAACTCCAATTTTTTCATACGGGACCCCAACTTATACGGGGACAGCAACTATAAAAGATGCTAATAATAATCCTATTACAACAATAACTTCAGGGACCCCTTTAAATGTATTAATACCGGCAAATATACAAACATCACAGACATATACTTTAACCGTAACAAATACTAATGGTAATTCTAGTACTAAAAGTCAAATATTAAATATTATTCCAGCACCTACAGCAGCTCTTCGTATAACCCCGACAAGTTTAGTAATAATGCCAACACCTCAAACTATAACTATGATTCCGACATTTACATTTGGAACATCTACTGGAACTGTAACTATAATAGATGCAAATAATAATCCAATAAAAGATGCTAATAATAATATCATCTCATCAATAACTTCAGGAACTCCTTTAACAGTAAGTATTCCGGCAAATACAAATGTATCCCAGACATATACTTTAATTGTAAGCAATAATTTAGCTCCAACTACAAGCACTCGTGCAACTGCAACTGTAAGTATTTTTCCAGCACCAACCGCAGCTCTTTTTATAACCCCGTCAAGTTTAGTAATAATGCCAACACCTCAAACTATAACTATGACTCCGACATTTACATTTGGAACATCTACTGGAACTGTAACTATAACAGATTCAAATAATAATCTAATAAAAAATGCAAATAATAATATCATCACATCAATATCTTCAGGAACTCCTTTAACAGTAAGTATTCCTGCAAATACAAATGTATCCCAGACATATACTTTAACTGTAACTAATAATTTTTTACCAAGTGTAAGTAGTAGTTCATCGCCAAGTGCAAGTAGTAGTTCATCGCCAAGTGCAAGTAGTAGTTCATCGCCAAGTGCAAGTAATACACCATCAAATGTAAGCATTACTGCAACGGCAACTCTTACAATTACTATTCCATCCCCATCTCCATCTCCATCCCCATCCCCAT
>Ga0114966_10001051_pt1 | contig 25824 bp, 19 predicted proteins | sample M_130207_XF_Meta_FD_87029 | JGI IMG/M metagenome (GOLD analysis project Ga0114966, IMG submission 87029) | Freshwater microbial communities from Lake Montjoie, Canada to study carbon cycling - M_130207_XF_MetaG | ecosystem: Environmental > Aquatic > Freshwater > Lake | place: Lake Montjoie... | reverse complement strand
TTCCCCGCACTCTCACGAATCCGACGCAGCGGCGTCTGGAGTTCGGCCGTTGGTCATTGGCGTCGTGCACGGGCTCGCAGGTTCTGCCGCTATCGCGCTTCTGGTCCTCGCAACCATTCGTGACACGGGAAGGGCGCTCGCATATCTCGCCGTATTTGGTGTTGGGACCATCGTCGGGATGATGCTTGTGACCACGCTCCTTGCTGCTCCAGCGCTCTATGCAACCACGCGCGTTGTTCGGTTCCAGCGCGGAATTCGTCTTACGGCCGGCGCGTTGAGTTTGATCTTCGGGGCGCTACTCGCGCACGAGATTATCGTGACTAACGGTCTATTCAACACAACGCCGAGCTGGACTCCGCGCTGATGACCGGAGTGAAGGCACAACTGAGGGCCGAAGCCGCCCGCGATTTTAGCGCACGGCTCCGGCGATGGTTCAAGCGAAACAGTCGCGACCTCCCGTGGCGCCGCACGCGCGATCCGTACCACGTGCTCGTCTCCGAACTGATGTTGCAACAAACGCAGGTCTCGCGCGTGCTCGACTATTACGCCCGATTCCTTGAGCGCTTTCCGACCTTGGAAGTGCTGGCGGACGCACCCCCCGGGCGGGTTATGGAGTCCTGGCAAGGGCTGGGTTACTATGCGCGCGCGCGGAACCTGCACGCACTGTCAAAGCAGGTAACTGGCCCAGAGGGCACGGGCACTCTCCCCGCTCACCACGAAGAACTGCAGAAGCTTCCCGGCATCGGCGCGTACACCGCGGGAGCGGTATCGAGCTTTGCCTTTGAGCGACGGGCGGCACTCGTGGATACGAATGTGGCACGGGTGCTCGCGCGCTTCTTTGCGCCCACGTTGAACCCCAAGCGGCCTCGTGATCTCACCCAACTGTGGGCGATCGCCGAATCGGTACTTCCGCGCACTGGTGCGGCCACCTGGGTGCACAATCAGGCGGTGATGGAGCTAGGCGCACTGGTCTGCACCGCGCGCGTCAAGCGCTGTGATATGTGCCCGCTGCGCGCGGGCTGTACGACGTACGCAGCGGATCAGAAGCCGGCAAAGAAGCGAAAGGCCCCGACGCGTTAGCGTCGAGGCCTTTCCTTCTTGCCATAGAAAGAGCGGTGATTACTTCGTGATCGTGTGGCGATAGTCGAGCGTCGACGTGTACGGACGCTCCGCATAGCCCGTGAAGATCTGACGCGGACGAGCAATCTTCTGCTCCTTGTCCATCACCATCTCCTCCCACTGCGCCATCCATCCCGACGTACGGGCGATCGCGAACAGCACCGTGAAGTAATCGGTCGGGAAGTGCATCGCGCGATAGATCAGTCCGGTGTAGAAGTCCACGTTCGGGTAGAGCTTGCGCTTGATGAAGTACTCATCGGAGAGCGCGATCCGCTCGAGCTCAAGCGCGATCTCCATGTCCTTGGTCATGCCGGACACCGCCAGCACTTCGTCGCACAGCTTCTTCACGATCGTGGCGCGCGGGTCATAGCTCTTGTAGACGCGATGTCCGAAGCCCATCAACCGGCTTTCGCCCTTGCCGCTCTTCACTGCATCGATGAAGGCCGGGATGTTCTTCACATCGCCGATCTCGTCGAGCATACGCAACACGGCTTCATTCGCTCCGCCATGGAGCGGACCGTACAGGGCCGACACGCCAGCGGCGACCGCGGAGTACGGGTCAACGTGGCTCGAGCCGACGGCGCGCACCGCGTTCGTCGAGCAGTTCTGCTCGTGATCCGCGTGTAGGATGAACAGGATGTCGATGGCGCGGGCATATACCGGATGCGCCTCGTACTTAGGCTCCGACATGCGCGCGATCATCGAGAGGAAGTTCTCGGCGTACGGCAGCGAGTTGTCAGGGTACACGTACGGCATTCCCTTCACGTGACGATACGCAAACGCGGCGATTGTCGGCATCTTGGCGATCAGGCGAATGAACGCAATGTCGCGCTCGCGCGGATCGTGAATGTTCTTGGCGGTCGGATAGAACGACGACAGTGCAGCAACGCCCGCGGAGAGCATGGACATCGGGTGCGCATCATAGCGGAACCCTTCCATGAAGCGGCGGATGTTCTCGTGTACGTACGTGTGGTACGTGATATCCTGCACGAACTGGTTGTACTCGGACTGCGTCGGGAGCTCCCCGTGACGCAACAGCCACGCGACTTCGAGGAAGCTCGCTTTCTCAGCCAGTTGGTCGATCGGATAGCCGCGGTAGCGCAGGATGCCCTTGTCGCCATCGATGAACGTGATGGCGCTGCGGCACGACGCGGTGTTCATAAACGCCGGGTCGTAGCCCATGATCCCGAAATCTTCAGGATTGACTTTGATTTGCTTGAGGTCGGCGGTACGGATCGTCTCGTCGGTGATCGGGGCGTAATAGATCTTCCCGGTACGCGAGTCCTTGATCTCGAGATGGTCGCCGATGGGTGCCTTTGCTTCCGTGCCAGACATTGTTCGATTCCGTTATGCATCGGGTGAGTAGCTCTGGCGGCGGTCGCAGTGCTTCCGCGTGTGGCCGAGCCATGAGTTAATAGTATCGACCGGTTCGGCGGAGGGGATGCCCCCCCCAGACGGCAATAGCTCCTAGGGGGGCCTTGCGACCGCAAAGACAGAGCGGGCGGCCACCAAAAGCTGGTGGCCGCCCGCTCTGTTTCCGTGACCGAAGGCTACTCGGTCGGCGGCTTGATCCGCTTGCCCCAGAGTGGCGACGGCGGCTCTTTGGTCGCGCGCTGGACCGGCTTGGCCGCGAGCTGCTTGAGCCCCTCGGCCACGGCACGCTCGAGCTGGGCATCGTGCCCGGCCGCCATATCCTTCGGCCAGTTCTCGACGTCGATATCCGGCGCCTGCCCAACGTTCTCGACATCCCACTGATTGTCGCGGCGGAAGAAGCCGCCACGCGGCGCGATCATCGAACCACCATCGATAAAGCCTGGCGTGTCGGCGGTATGCACGAGGCCGCCCCAGGTCCGCTTGCCGACCAGGGTTCCAATCTTGCGATAGTGGAACATCCAAGGCATGAGGTCGCCGCCAGAACCCGCCATCTCATTGATGATCATGATCTTGGGGCCCCAGATGCCGGCCGCGGGACTCGTGAACGGCATACGGTCGCCGGCCACGTTGTTGAAGTAGCCGTCAAAATCGCGCTGTAGCACGTCGATGATGTAGTCCGCAGCCTGACCGCCGCCGTTGAACCGCTCATCGAGGATCGCGCCCTTCCGGTCCTGTTGCGCGAAGTAATAGCGATTGAAACTCGTGTAGCCCGGCTGACCGGTGTTCGGCAGGTACACATACGCGAGCTGCCCCTTGGAGAGGGAGTCGACCACATGGCGATTGTGCTCCACCCACGCGCGGGTGCGGAGCCCCTGATCGTTTGCCACGGGCATCACGGTCACGCGACGTGCACCGTCCATCGCAGCGCGTGAGTTGAGCGTGAGCACTACCTGATGGTTCGCTGTACCCTCGAGCATGCGATACAGATTGTCCGGTGTCTGGAGCTCCTCGCCGTTGATGGCAAGAATGTAGTCGCCGACGCGCACGTCGATACCCGGGCCCGCCAACGGCGCGCGCAGGTCAGGGTTCCAGCTCTCGGCGTCATAGATCTTGGTGATCTTGTATCGCCCCTGATCAATCGTGAAATCAGCGCCGAGCTGGCCGCCGCTCGCGGCTGGGACTTCTGGGATGTCGCCGCCGCGGACATACGAATGTCCGATGGCAATCTCTGCACCCATTTGGTCGAGCAGGTAGTTGAGGTCAGCGCGATGCATCACGAAGGGGAGCAACTGTTCGTACATCGTGCGCATCTTGGGCCAGTCGGACCCGTGCATGTTCGGCACGTACAGATAGTCCCGCTGGTTCCGCCATCCCTCGTAGAAGATCTGCTTGAACTCGGCCTTCGGATCGATGTTCGCGCGCAGGGTGATGTTCAGACGACCCGCGCCAGACTGCGGAACGGCGCGATCCGCATCGACAACGAATACTGCTGGCCCACCAGCTGCCGCCGCACCACCACGCCCGCCACCACCACCACCGCTACGATAGATGAGCTTGTGACCATCGGCGCTCACGTCGTAGTCAGCAACGCCCGTCACGAACGATGTCGCACGACGATCGCGGAGCTGGTAGCGATGGAGCGTGGCGCTCGCAGCACCGGCCGTGCCTGACGCGGCCACGGTCTCGGTGAAGTAGACCGTGCCAGCCACACCAGCCTTGAGGCGGCCATACTGACGGTTGGTCACGCCGGGCACGGCAATGATGCGCCCTGCGAGCCCATCCCAATCGATCGTGACTGGGCCAGACGCCGCACGCGGCGCGGCGTCTGCACCTTCTGCGTTGGCTCCACCACGTCCGCCGCGGCCACCAGCACCGGCTGCCGCAACACCCGTCTCCTCGTCGCTCTCCGGGAGGAACGGCGATGGCTCATTCTTGCTGAGGACCGCGAGATACAGAGAGAACGTTTCGTCGTGGTCGTAGTTCGACATGTCGAGCCACTGCGACTTGAGCCCATAGTCCGTGCTGGCAAAGAACCAGAGATACTTGCCGCTTGCGTCCCACGCCGGCGAAATCACGTCGGAGAGTCCGTCGGTGACCTGCTTGGTCACGCCGGTCTCAACATTGTACGCGGCAATCGCCTTGTAGAGCGAGTTTAAGTGCTTCACATACGCAATCCACTTGGAGTCTGGGCTCCACACAGGATTCATCGTACGCGTCGGCACCATCCAGGGATCCTCGCCAACACTCTTGGCCTGTCCGCTCGCCACATCGAGCACCCAAAGCTTCAGGTCGGTGTCGGTATAAAGGATTTTCTTGCTGTCCGGCGACCAGGCCGGCGTGTAATAATGCTTGTTATTCGGCAGCGAGATTTCACGCGCTGGTGTGAGGCCGTCCTGCGCCTCGATGTAGAGCTTATACTCGCCGCTCTTGTCACTGAAGTACGAAATCGACTTGCCGTCCGGCGACCACGACGGGTCACGCTCGGCACTCGCACTCGAGTTCGTCAGATTCCGGACATCACCCTTGTCGGCGGGAACCGTGAAGATCTCGCCGCGCGCTTCGATCAGCGCGCGCTTGCCGGTGGGCGACAACGTGATGGTCGCGATACGCCCCGTCACATCCTTCCACCCCGGCATCATCCACGGGAAATCGCCCGTGGCACTGATGCTCACCACCTTGTGCTTGTTGGTCTTCGGATCGAGCTCGTGAATGTAGCCCGCCTGCTCGAACACCACGGCCCCAGCACCGGCATCGAGCGTCTTGACGTCGAAGTCCGAGAAGTCGGTGCACTGCGTGAGCTTCTTGCTCTTGGTGTCGTAGGACCAGACGTTCGCCACGCCATCACGGTCGGAGATGAAATAGACGACGTCGCCAAGCCACGCGGGCTCCATGTCCTTGGAGTCCTTCCAGGGGGGCGACTCGAGATCGAGGGTCTTGAGGTCAACAATCCAGATCGGACGGTTCTTGCCGCCACGATAGTTGCGACGCTCTTCGTCCCACGAGTTGTTCATGCGATACGCGGCGCGCTTGCCGTCCGGCGAGAGTCGTCCCTGAAAGGCACGATTCATCGGAAGTGCCACTTCGACGCCGCCGGTCGCGGGCACCGTGTAGAATTTCGGCGCGGCGGTCGGTCCGTTGGTCTCACGGGTCGACGCAAAGAGCACGCTCTTGCCGTCGGGGGTCCACCCCTGCACGACGTCCGGCGCACCATTCCACGTCAGTCGACGCGGCTCGCCACCATCAATGCTCACGACATACACATCCACGTTCCCGCCGTACTCGGCGCTGAACGCGACCGTCTTGCCATCAGGGGAAATCTTGGGATACTCAGTGGCGCCTTGGAAGCTGGTGAGGCGCTTGGCCGGGCCGCCAGCACGCGACGCCACCCAAATATTCTGGGCGTAGGCGAAAGCGATGTTTGCCGCACTGACCGATGGTTGACGCAGCATCCGCGTCTGGGCGCCCAGCACTGATGCGACGAGCATCGGTGCTGCGACGGCGACGCGGGTAAGGAGCGAGTGGGTTCGATTCATGATTGAGGTCATTGGGTTACTTCCGCTTGGGAGCTTTGTCCGGATCTTCCGCGGCCCACGGGAACACGCCCGCCGGCTTCTGTCGTGGATAGATCTCGTCCAGCGAATTCGCCTCATACATCCGGCCATTCTTCATGACGTACTTGATGGCCGTGCTGTTGCGAATGTTCTGCAATGGGTTCTTGTCGAGCACCAGCAGGTCGGCAAGCTTGCCCGTCTCGAGCGAGCCGATGTCCTTGCCGAGTCCGATTGCTTCGGCGCCCATCTGGGTCGCGACTCGGAGCGCATCGTGCGGATCCATGTTCGCCCACGCGACGTTCCAGAGTTCCCAATGGAAGCCGATGCCCTGCTGCTGACCGTGCGAGCCGATACCGATGCGCCCGCCAGCGGCGAGGATGTTCTTCATGTCCTCAGAAATGACTTGCATGCCGTACTGCGAGTCGTGGAACCAGCCGGCGCCCGCACCGGTGGTCACCGCGCCCGGCGAACCGCCGCGGCGTAAGATCTTACCTTCGAGATCACTCCACGGTGTGAAGCGACGCAGCTTCATGTCGTTGAGCAGATCCATGTGCTCGTACCAGTAGTTCTCGCCCCAAGGGGCGCCATACGCGACGATGATCGTGGGCGTGTAGACCATGCCCGATTCCTTCAGCAGACGCAGCACGTCGCTCTGCAACGGATAGGTTGGGATGGTGTGCTCATGCCCGCTGTAGCCGTCGATCGCTTCGGTGATGTTCATCTTGATGTCGAGCGACCCTTCGGTCGTCGGCATCAACTTGAGCTCGTTGGCCGCCTGGATGATCCACTGCCGCTGCTCGCGGTTTCCGGTGGCGTACTCCTTGAGCGTCTTGGTGTCGTAGTACTCGGAGTATCGTTTGAGCACGGTACGCGCGTGCGCCAAATCGCGGATGTTCTCGCCGTTGGCATTGCTTGCGCCAAAGAGCCCGGGACCCGTCGAGTAGATACGGGGGCCAAGGATCTTGCCGGCGACGACTTGGTCTTCGTAGGAGAGCACATCGGTGGTGCCCGTCTGCGGATCGCGCCCGGTAGTTACACCGTACGCGAGGTTCGCTAGGTAACTCCACACCGGCTCGCGGTGCACGCTGTTTGAGACGCGCAGATGCGCGTGCGTGTCCACGAAGCCTGGGATGATGGTCTTGCCGCTGACATCCATCACCTTTGCGCCAGCGGGAACGGTCACACTCCCACGCTTGCCGACGCCAACGATGCGGTTGTTCGTAATGACAATGTCACCACCTTCGATGACTTCCGTCCCCTTCATCGTCACGATCCGCGCGCCGCGGAGCACCACGCTCCCCTGCGGAATATCGCGGGGCGCCTGAATACGAATACGGTGCTCTGCCGGCTGGAACATCGGCGCGGCAGCTGCGCCACCGCGGCCACCGCGGCCACCCGCTGCCGGCGCGCCCGTGCTGTCGGTTGTTACTGCGCCGCGGACACGTCGGACCGAATCGTCAAAAACGCGCGCGCGGTCGATGTCGTACACGACATGCGCATTGCCGATCGACCAGTGCACCGACTTGCCGTCCATTCCCCACGCGGGGAACTGCGCGCCGATATCGGAGAGCTTCTTGCTCGGGAAGTTGCCGCCCTCGCCCACGGTCACCGTTGGGGCATCACCACCGAGGTACGGGATGGTGACGAGATAGACGTCGTTGCCGACCTGCGCCAGCGCTTGATCGCCAAGCGGCGAGATCTGCGCCCAGCTGGCGCCGCCGCCACGACCACCACCGCCGCCGGCATCAGCACCGCCGCCACCCTTGGTGATTTTGAGATGCGTCTTCACATCGGTGCCGTCCCAGCGCATCGAGGCGAGGCCGCGCTGACCGCCGTACAAATAGATGCGGGTGCCGTCGCCATTTACGAAATGCGGATTGCTGAGGCCGCCGGACGGAGCGATCAAGGTGAACGCGCCACCCGAGGCCGGGATCCACACGAGGTCGGCGTTCCCACCACCACCACCACCGCCACCCGTCGACATCTCGGAGAAGCTGCGTGAGGGGCTCTTGAGGGCAACAACACGCTGTCCGTCTGGCGTGAACGCGGGGCGCTGCCAGAAGAAGCTCTGCGTGGTGAGTTTCTGCGGTGCCGCGCTCCCGTCACCACGGACGCGGAAGAGTGCTCCACCGTCGTTGGCGGTGAAGGTGGTATACGCAATCCACTGACCATCCGCGCTCCAGGCTGGCTGGAACTCACCCAAGTCGCCCGTCGTCAGACGCTTGGGCGTGCCATTCGGGTAGTCCATCACATAGAGATGGTCGAGCGCCACGAACGCCAACCGACGCCCGTCGGGCGAGGGAACCGCGTCGCGGATCTGCTTGATCGTAAAGGTCGACGAATCGGCGATCGGATAGTCGTGATGCACGGCCGGTCCGAGTGCCTGCTTCACATCGGCTTCGTACACAATCTCCGTTGCAGCGCTCCCATCGATCGGCTGCTTCCAGAGCTTTCCATTCCAGGTTGCAATCAGGAACTTGGAATCCGGAGTGAAGCTCATACCCGGGTAGACGTCGAGCGACGCGCGGGATTCCTGATCGTCGCGCGACACGGGGCCAACGAGCCACTTATCCTCGCCGCTCGCTAAGTCGCGGATGCGGAGATAGGTCTGATCGATATGGCGCGTGCCATACACGAGCCACTTTCCGTCAGGCGAGAGCGTCGGACGGAACGCCGAGCCCCAGCGGCTCTCGCGAATACTGACTTCACCAGACTCGCGATCGTACACGGCGAGCTGGTAGTCGCTCATCGGCGTGTTGTAGATCCACGATCCACGCCGCTCGGCGAACCAGAGGTACCGTGCGTCCTTGCCAAAGGCGGCGCCGATTTCGCGCATCACGTCGGTACCCGCGGCGCCACCGCGCCCGGCAGCTGCGGCATCGCGGCGAATCAGCGCTTGCCCAGTGCCACCGTCCGTGTGGTAGATCCACAGCTTCGTGCCGCGCGCGGTAATGATGTACTTACCGTCGGGCGTGAACTCGGGCGACTGATAATCGTTGGTCTTGCCACGCGTGATCTGCACAGTGTCCTTCTTGTCGAGCGACATCGTGTAGACGTTCCACCCACCGTCGCGATCACTCACGAAGGTGATCTTCTTGCCGTCTGGCGAGTAGCGCGGCTGACCGTCGAAGGCCATTCCCTGCGTGATCGGCATTGCCTTCCCACCGGTGATCGGCATCGTGTAGATGTCGCCGAGGAGATCGAAGACGAGTGACTTGCCGTCCGGCGACACGTCGAGCGAGGTCCAGTTCCCCGTCTTCGTCGTGAAGGAGAAGGTGCGATCAGGACGGAGCGGCAATCCCTCTTGCATGGGATCGCGGGGCGGTTGGGCGCCGCGCTGAGCCAGCAACGTGACAGGGAGCGCGAGTAAGGCGAGGAGCCGCGAAGGGCGCAATGCCATGGCAGGACCGAAAGCGAGAGGGAGGGTGACGCGAGGTGGCTTGAAAGTGCGACAGTCGACCGAATTCGGCAATATGCACCCCCTGAACAGTCGGGGGCTGGGCGCGATCCGTGCTCTCAGGTCGCCCGTTGGAGCCGCCCCGACTATCGTTCTTGGATGCCTCTTCCGCGCCACGACGCCGACGCCTCCCTCGACCCGCACGACTGGGACGCCTTCCGAGCCCTCGCCCACCGTATGGTGGACGACTCGCTCGCCTTTACTCGCGACCTCCCCGACACCCGCCCCTGGCAGCCGATTCCGGGTGAGGTACGAGCCTCGCTGACGGGGGAGCCCCTCCCGATGGCTGCTCAGTCCCCGGAAGCGGCGTACGAGCAGTTCGTGCGAGAGATTCTGCCCTTCACCAACGGCAATCGCCACCCTCGATTCTGGGGATGGATCCAGGGCAACGGCACCCCACTCGGCATGATGGCCGACATGCTCGCTGCCGGCATGAACGCCCATCTGGCCGGGTTGGATCAGTCGCCCAAGCTGGTCGAGCTGCAGGTGATCAAGTGGCTCGCCGAGTTGATGGGGATGCCCGCGACGTCGAGTGGATTGCTGGTCAGTGGCGGGTCGATGGCGAACATCCTGAGCCTCGCGGTGGCGCGGCACGCGAAGGCGGGATTTGACGTTCGTACCGAGGGGCTGCACGCGCAGCCGCGGCTCACGGTGTACACCTCGATCGAAGTGCATTCCTGGGCGCAGAAGGGGGTAGAACTCCTTGGCATGGGGAGCGCCTCGCTCCGAAAGATCCCCGTTGGCGCCGATATGCGAATCGACCTCCCTGCCCTGCGTGCCGCCATCGCGGCCGACCGCGCCGCCGGCATGCGCCCGATCTGCGTGATTGGCACGGCCGGCACCGTAAACAGCGGGGCCACGGACGACCTGAACGCGCTGGCGGACCTCTGTGCGGCCGAGTCGCTCTGGTTCCATGTGGACGGCGCCTTTGGCGCGCTGGCGCGCCTCTCACCCGAGTTGGCGCCGATTGTGCACGGCATGGAACGGGCCGATTCGCTCGCCTTCGACCTCCACAAGTGGATGTACCTCCCCTACGAGATCGCCTGCTTCTTAGTGCGCGACCCCGAGGTGCACCGCGCAACCTTCGCGCTAACGCCAAGCTATTTGCGCGACGAAGGGCGCGGGGTGATTGCGGGCGGAATCCCCTTTGCTGATCGGGGGCCGGAGCTCACCCGCGGGTTCAAGGCGCTCAAGGTCTGGATGTCGCTCAAGGCGCACGGGGTAGACGCGTTTACGCAGCTGATTGAGCAGAATGTGGCGCAGGCGCGGGAACTCGAGCGGCGACTGCGGCTCATGCCGGAGGTGGAGGTGGTCACCCCCGTGACGCTGAACATCGTCTGCTTCCGCCTGGTGCGTCCTGGACTCACGGGCGAGCAGGAGGATGCGCTCACCAAGGAACTTCTGCTCCGGTTGCAGGAGGAGGGAACCGCGGTGCCCAGTGGGTCGCAGTTCGATGGGCGGTATATCATCCGGGTCGCCTGTTCGAACCATCGGGCGAAGTGGGAGGATTTTGAAATGTTCTTGCGCGCCGTCTCGAGAATCAGCGCCCACCCGTAAGGAGCCCTCATGCTATCACGTGTACGCGTCCTCCGTCCGCTCACGGCCGGTGCCCTGCTCCTCGCCGCGGCCGCATTTCCGCACGCCGCCCCGTCCGTCGATCCGGTGATGGTCGCCAAAATCCGCGAGGAAGGACTCCAACACTCCAAAGTCATGGAGTTTGAGAGTTACATCGCTGACGTACTCGGCGCGCGCCTCACGATGTCCAACGACATGAAGCGGGCCCAGAGCTGGGTGCAAAGCGAACTCAAAAGCATGGGACTCGCGAATGTCGCCGCCGAACCCTTTATGGACTACGGCGTCACGTGGGACAACGAATACGTCTCGCTCCATCTGCTCGAGCCGGACTACACGCCAATGGTCGGCTACCCGATTGCACACACGGCGAGCACTGCAGGGAAGCTTGCTGTGTCAGCAGTAATTGTTGACCTCCAGTCACGCGACGATCTCGCCAAGTACCGCGGCACGATCAAGGGCAAAGCCATCCTGGTCACACCACCGGCGGCGGTTGATCTGGCCGTGCTCACGAACGGCGTGCCGCGGCTCACCGAGAAAGATCTCGCAGCAATCGAGCAAGTCACCGTCGCACCGGTACGTCTGGCGGCGGCACGCACCGTTCGCAACCCCGACCTCCTCAACGCCGAGGAGAAAATGGCGTTCTACAAGGCCGAAGGGGTGGCGGTCGTGCTCCAATGCGAAAGCGGATGGCTCGGTGCGGTGCGCGGGTATTCTCGTCCTGGGTCTGCAAAGGACGGCTGGTCGCGTGAGGGAATGCTCAACTCGGTTCCGCTCGTTGCCATCACACCCGAGCACTACAACCGGATGTACCGCATTCTGAAGCGTGGAATCCCCGTCAAGGTTGAAGTCGACGTGCGCAACAAGGTCGGCGATCGGGTGGAGCAGGCCATGAACATCGTAGCCGAGATCCCCGGATCAGATTTGAAAGATGAGATTGTGATGATGGGTGCCCACCTCGACACCTGGCATGCGAGCCCAAACGCGAGCGACAACACCTCCGGTGTGGCCGTCGTGATGGAAGCGGCACGCATCCTCAAAGCGGTGGGGGCTAAGCCTCGCCGCACGATCCGCATTGCCCTCTGGGCCGGTGAAGAACAGGGGCTGTTTGGATCCCGTGCGTACGTCAAGAAACACTTCGGGAATCCCAAGGATTCGGCCGGCGGTGCAAAAGCTGACTACCACAAACTTTCCGCGTACTTTAATCAGGACTACGGCGCGGCGCAGTACCGTGGCATTTACTTGCAAGGCAACGAACAGGCACGTGCGCAGCTCACCGCGTGGATGGAACCCTTCCGCGACCTCGGCATGACGACGGTGTCGAACCAAGGCGTTGGCAGCACGGACCATGTCTCGTTCGACGAGGTCGGACTCCCGGGGTTTCAGTTCCTCCAGGATCACACCCCCGGCACCGGCGGCCACACGAACATGGATTTCCTCGAGGGAATCCAAGCCAACGACCTGATGAAGAACGCGACGATCATGGCATCGTACGTCTACCACGCCGCCATGGCCGACAGCCGCATGCCGCGAAAGATGCATTAGTCGTCCGCCGAATTCTCCGCGCGCCATGACAGTCGTGCAAATTCGTCCCGCTCGCCTCGATGAGGTTTCGACGCTGAACGCGTTTATCGCGCGTTCAGCGCGCGCGCTGAGCAAAGGCTATTACTCCGACGCCGACATCGAGGCGCTGGTGGCGCATGTCTTTGGCGTGGACACACAACTCATCCACGACACATCGTATTTCGTCGTGGAACGCGACGGCGCTCTGATTGCCTGCGGTGGATGGAGCGATCGCCGAACGTTGTTCGGCGGCGATCAGACAAAAACCGCCGAGGACCCGCGCCTCGACCCAGCGTGCGACGCAGCACGCATTCGCGCGTTCTTCGTAGACCCAGACTGCGCGCGCACCGGCGTCGGGCGCACTCTGCTCGCTCACGCAGAAGACGCGGCGCGAGCGAAAGGCTTTCACCGCGCAGCGCTCATGGCCACCTTGCCCGGCGTTCCATTCTACGAGCGCTCGGGCTATCATGCGGTCGAACGGGTGGAACATCCCGTGCACGGCGGCATGCACGTCAACTTCGTTCGCATGGAACGCTCCTTATAACTCCGCTGTGCCACTCGGATTGTCTCGCAGCAGCCACTCACTCTGGCTCGGTCCCCATGTCGAATCGTACTCGCACGCTCTTCCTCGGATTGACCCTCGCTCTCACCGCACCGTTCGGCGTTTCGATTGGTGCGCAGGAGGCGAAACCACTTCGGGTCCTGTTCGTCGGGAACAGCTACATCTACTTCAACGATCTGCCCAGCCTGATTGGCGACTTGTCTACCGCAGCACATGAATCGCGCCCGTTCCTCGCGGAACAAGTATTGATCGGAGCCGCAACCTTGGAGCGACACCTCGCACTCGGCGACGCCATGACCGCGATTCGACGTGGCGGCTGGGATGTGGTCGTACTGCAGGAACAGAGCACGCGCCCGATCAACAATCCAGCGCTGATGCTTCGAGATGCGCGCACACTCGCCGACGCCGTCAAGAAAATCGGCGCGAAGCTTGTGTGGTACGAGACGTGGGCCAAGGAACTTGACCCGTCGACACAGGATTCACTCACGCATGGCTATCATCGTGCGGCGGCGGCGACTGGCGGCAAAATCGCGCATGTCGGCGAAGCGTGGGCGGCGTTCCGCGCAGCAGAGACGGTGCCCGCAGGTACGCATTCAGCCCTGTTCGTAGCGGACGGTAGTCATCCAAGCGAAGCAGGCACGTATCTCGCCGCCTCGGTCTTCTACGCCACACTCTATGGCAAGAGCCCTGTTGGGCTCCCCGCGACCTCACGTACCACGCACGAACAGCCCGCGCATGGACCACCAGCGGGTGCACCGAAAGTCGAAATCTCCAAAGTGCTAGCGGCCCGACTGCAGGCGCTCGCGTGGGCGACGACGACCAACGCTGCAGGTGCGAACGACCGCTAGCGATCGTTCGCGACAACCTCAGGTAGTCAGCGCGGGGTGCGTTTGTCGACGACCACCGCCCCGCCCTTCATCACCCAGCGCACCTTGTTGATCGCAACATCGATATCGTTGAGCGGATTTCCCTCTACCGCGACAATATCGGCGTAGTAGCCGGGGGCAATGCGCCCGATCTTGTCGCTCAGCCCAAGGAGTTCGGCTCCACCCGTTGTCGCCGAGGCGAGCGCCTGCGCTGGCGTCATCCCGGCTTTCACGAGCCACGCGAGTTCGCGCGTGTTCTCGCCGAACATCCAGTACACGGCGTCCGAGCCCATCGCGATTTTCACGCCAGCCTTCACTGCGCGCCGTGCGGTTTCGATGTTCAGGAGCCGGAACGAATCGAGCCCCGCCACCTGCTCCGGCGTGTAGCCGAGCAACACCGCGTTCTCGGCGTAAAAGCGGTTGTGGTCAATGGTTGGCACATAGTAGGTGCCCTTCCGTGCCCATTCCGCGAGCGTGACGTCCGCCATTCCAGACACATGCTCGACGGATTCTGCACCGGCGCGCATTGCCGCGCGTCCGCCGGTGTCACCGTAGGAGTGAATTGCAATGCGCCGTCCGAGTGCGTGGGCGGCATCGACGGCCACCTGCATTTCGCGGTCGGTGAATGTTTGACGCCCTGTCACGTTCGCGTAGGTGCCGGTTGAGCCGTACATCTTGATCCAGTCAGCGCCCGCGGCAATCTGCGTGCGAACCGCTTCGGCAATGTCGAGCGTGTCCACGATGCGCCCGGTGGCCGGACTGCGCACCGGAGGCCCGCCGTTGCGTCCAGCGGTCGCGCGTGAGAGTCCGTAGCCGACCACATACATCCGCGGCCCGACCATGACGCCCTTGTTGATGGAATCCCGTAGCGCGATATCGACGTAGTTCGACGCACCAAGGTCGCGTACCGTCGTGACGCCAGTTTCCAACGTCTTGCGCAGATTCTCGACGGCAAGCATTACCACCGAGTCCTTGTTGCGCGTGACGCCTGTGCCGAGCGGGTTCTCGCGATTGCGCCAGAACGACATGTGCGTGTGTACGTCGACCATGCCGGGAATCGCAGTGTAGGGGCGGAGATCGCGAACCGTCGCGCCCTTGGGGACAGCACGATCCCCAGTGCCGACACTCACAATCCGATCGCCATCGACCACGATCACCGCGTCGCGCACCACGCGACCAGATGCTTCCACGAGCGAACCGAATCGGAGTGCGATCGGCTGCGGCGGCGACTTCGCAGGAGCCGTTTGCGCGTGCAGAGTCATCGCGAACGAAGCAATCAGACTCACAGCAAGAGCGATGTGGCGGCGCAGAGCAATCTTCACGCGAGGACTCGGAGCGAGGGTGAGAATAATCAGCGCGAAGTTGAGCGATCGTCCATGCGAATAATCCGCGCCATACTCAGTGGATGCTTGCGTGCATACGGGAAGCTGGCGGGATCGGGCAGCTGCAAACGGCGCCAGAAATCATGCATAGGCGCCAGGTGCCCCGCCTGCACGAGCAGTTGAAGTGTCAGGTCGTCCGCGCGCTGCTCTTCCGTATCATCGGCCGGATTCTCAGGACGCGCACGCTTCATACGCGCCCATCGATCGTCGGTCGCGTAGCCCACCGCGCCGGTGGCGACATCCGCCGTCGCATCAAGAAACCGATCCCATCCGGTGGCCGCGGTGCCACGCCGAATGATCGCGTGTGCGATTTCGTGGGCGAGGATCACCGCCATATCGCCATCGAGTTGGGCATAAGCGATCATACCGGTCGTAACGGCAATAGTGCGCCCATCGCTCCAGGCATCGGGGGCATCGTCGCGCCACGACATCAACGTCATCGCGCAACTGCTGTCGAGTGGTACGGTGTAGGCCGACTCACGGCCCTCTCGACGCACGGTCACGTTCACACTCGGCGCTCCGTGGGCCGCCGCCGCCGTCACTCGAGTACGCATCGACTCCACAATCCCGGAACCCGGTCTGGCTGTCACACCGTCAATCGACACAATACGGTCGGCGGCTCGCACACCAGCACGATCTGCACCGCCGCGCTTCGCTACCGATACCACTTGCACCGTATCGGTGTAGCCAAGGGCCGTCGCGTACGACTCCCAGCGTCGGGTAAAGGTGGGCGCGTTGGCAAATCGGAAGCCCGCGCGACGCGTTCCTTCGGCGCATTGTGGTGCGGCAGCACGCAACAGGGCCGCGCCGATATCATCGAGACGCGCGTCATCGGTGAGCTGCTGTTGGAGCAGCGCGGCAGATGGCGGACTCGCTGCGCCAGACAGATCGGGCGCGAGTTGCGCGGACTTTATACCAGGAATCGTGCACGCAGCGCTACCAACGGCTACGGCAAGAACCCACGTGCGCAGCTGTGGTCGCAGCTGTGGTCGCAGCTGTGGTCGCACCAGCATGTGCAACTCCTGTCGACTCATTCCGCCATCCTCAGAATCGTCTTCCACTCCGCCGTCGCTACCGGAATCACCGACAGTCGGCCGGTGCGGATCAACGCCATTTCCGCGAGCGACGTGGTCGCTTTGATTGCGGCCAAGGTCACAGGCGTCCTAAGCGGCGCCACCGCCTTGAGGTCAACCATGAACCAGGTCGGCGCGGCGGGGTTCGACTTCTCGTCAAAATGGTCGTGTGTCGCATCGAGCGCCGTGTGATCGGGATACCCTTCCTTCACGACTTCGCAGATTCCCACGATCGCCTGCGGGGTGGTGTTGGAGTGATACCAGAAGACCTGGTCTCCCTTCTTCATGCCATCACGCAGAAAGTTGCGTGCGGAAAAATTCCGCACGCCGTCCCAACAGGTCGTCTGCTTGGGCGCCTTGAGCAGCTGTTCGAACGCGAACACATCGGGCTCACTCTTGACGAGCCAGAAACGTGTTTCCCCTGACTTGCGCACGAACCACTCGGCCCACGCACCATCTTGGTGCGGGGCCGAGGTCACAGCTTGCGTCTTCGCTGCCAAAATGAAGCTCCTTTATGCGATGCCCTTCTGGATGGCCTTGAGCACGGCCTCCGAGAAGATATCGATTTCGTCGATGCTGGTGTAGACGTTTGGCGTAATGCGAATTCCCTGGAACTCGGGATGCACGATCGGCGTGTTGACGATGCGATAGTTTGCCATTAACCAGCCGCCGAGCTTCACCGGATCGATGCCGTCCACATTGAACATGCAGATGGCGCCCGACTTGTCTGGGCCCAACGGAGTGAGCACCTTCACGCGATCGCTTGCGGCGAGCAAGCGGTTCGCCCACCGGTCACGCAGGTAGCGCAGGCGCGCGATTTTGCGATCGGCACCAATGCCACGGCTGAAGGCGAGTGCAGCGCTCACGGCATTGAAGTTCGCCTGCGGGTGCGTGCCAATCTCCTCGTACTTTCGGATGTTGGCCACATTGCCTTCGCCCGACCCCATCAGCGACCAGAGCTTAGAGATCTTTTCCTTGCGGACGTAAAGAAATCCCGTGCCGATTGGCGCGAGCGTCCACTTATGCAGCGACGTGCCGTAGTAATCGACTTCGAGGTCGTCGCGCTTGAAGGGGAAATGATTGAAGGCATGCGCGCCGTCCACAAACACTTCAATGCCCAGCGGCCGCGCCATGCGCACGATATCACGCACCGGCATGATCTGTCCGCTGAGGTTCGTGATATGCGTAACTTCAATCACCTTGGTGCGCGGAGTAATGGCCTTCCGGAACTGCTCAACGATGTATTCGTCCGACGGCGGCGGCACCTTGAAGGCAATCTGCTTGAGCACGATTCCTTCACGGCGCTCGCGCTGCTGCCACGAGTTGATCATCCGGCCGTAGTTCTGATTGGTGGTCAGCACTTCGTCGCCGCGCTTGAGATCGATACCGAAAATCATGATCTCGTTCGCTTCCGATGCGTTGCGCACCACTGCCATCTCCTCGATATCGCAACCGAACTCGCGCGCCAGATCGCGGCGCGTGCTCTCCATGCGTGGCTCCAGCACACGCCACATATGCTCCACCGGGAGCTCATTCACGAACCGTTGATCGCGAATCAACTGTTCGAGCACATGGGTCGGCGTAGGCGAAATGCCGCCGTTGTTTAGGTTGATCATCGTGCGGTCGGTGTCGAACGCGCGCTGGATCAGGGCCCAGTACTGTTCGTCCTCAGCCACCGCGAGTGCGGGACGATCGCCCGCGATCGCGTTCGCCTTGAAGATCTGACCGAATGCGTTCTCCCGCATAATCGGCAGCGCAACGCCGGCTCCAGCCAGCCCTTTCATGAACGTGCGACGGGTCGTCATGTCGTCCTCGAGGAATGATGATCAGGCCGTTTTGGCCGCCAAACTCGTCCTTCATCTTCGCTAAGTTCCCGGGCGAGCGCCACGGGCCATTGTCAACCTTGACTGCAATGCGGTACCGGCCTGGCTTCAAGACACGCTCAGCCTCCCACCCATCCGAGACGCGCCGGAGCTGGATGGGCTCCCAGCCCGAGAAGCTTCCGGCCACCGTGACGATTGCCGCCTCAGGCGCTGTGACATGGATAACTACGGTGCCGCCCCCATCTGTGGGAACCATGCGGACGTAGGAACTGGCCCCATATTCGTCGTCCGACTCGCGAACCGTGGCCCAAGTGTAGCGGAGCGCCGCCGAGAGAATCCGCGCGTCAGGAGCGCCGCGAACAGGGTCTGCCAGTTGCCGGCCGCCGGAGACGGTAACCGCGTACCGCGGGCTCAACTTCCAGGCGAGCGCGCCGAACAGCGCGGACTGCGTCACGTCGGTCGTCCGCGTGCCGTTGCGCCAGCTCTGCGAGGCATCCAGCGTGAGATCGCCACGCTCGTAATGCAGCGCGACCGTGGCATCGTTGACATCATATGAAGCGGCATCGCGGTTCAAATAAATTCGCGCTGCCTCGAAAAGCGGCCAATCATCAGTCCGATACCGCGCGATCATCATGGAGCCCTGCAGGGCGCCGATTCGCCCCCAGCCCCCCATATCGACTCCGGTGCCATGACTCACCGCTGCGTCGCGCACGGAGCTCCCGAAACCACCGCCCCCCCACACACCGCCCGCGCCAAAGCGCACCCGCTGGCGCAGATACGTGCTGGCGTTCCCCCCCCGTCCGATATTGGAGAGCCCAAAAATCGCACCGGTTGCCCCAGCCTCTGTGGCGAATCGGCTTTCCGTAGACGGCCGCCACACGAGTGCGGCAACGCTCTGTAGGGCGGCCATGCTGTCGCGCGCCCAAGTGGCACCGGCGGAGAACATCGACGCAAACCGAGTCTCCGTGCGCTGCCACGACACGTTGAGTAGCGTGGCCGTCCGGATGTCGCGTCCAAGTTGCTGCAACTCAGCAGCACCTGCCTCCACACGGAGTTCCTGAGGAGACTGCGCTCGTCCCGCCACTGGTGCGGTGAGCAGCCCCCCCAAGAACACCACCCACGCGGCGAACCGCGGGGTCATCGCAAGGCCCTAAGGCCTCGGCGTCGAACGAGGATTCAGCGTCGACACGGCAGAAGGCGGGGGAAGGAGGGACATAATGCCGCGCCCTCGCAGGTCGAGCGCCATGGCCGGAGCAAGTCCGGCCTCAACGTCTTCCTGAACGGCGCTGCTGAGTGCCGTAAGTTGCGTCCCTGTCGCCTTCCGCGCCATTAGCTCGAGCACCATTTTCGATGCCTGACCGGGCTCCACATTGCGGGCCACGAGCTGCGTCAATACCCCAATCTCCAGCGCAATCGACCGGCCGGGCGCCAGCTTTCGCAGCGACCGGAGCGCCGATTCGGGGACTTTCTGCTGCAGAGCATCCGCGCCGGCGCTCAGTTCGTCGTCGGTCGGATTCGGCGCCAGCGCCTTCGCGGCACGGTGCCAGTTCTCTTCCAAACGCGCCATCGCCGCCTTGATCGACTTGGTGCTGGCACGCTTGGCCACCCCTTCGAGCGCCTTGGCCATCAACGGCTCCATCGGCACCCCCCGCGACAGAGCACCGCCAAGTTGCTGACGCACCACTTCACGGGTGGCGTCGTCGCGAATCAGCGTCAGGCGCACGTCCTGCTGCTGCGCCGCCGCGGTGCTGGCTACCGCGACAACGAGCGCGGCGGCCGTGGAACATCTGCGCATGAAATTCATGGAGGAGTCACCATCAGCACGGAGGCATCGCCACCGTAGTCAAGGTCTTTGGTACGGGGTGCGCGGGGGTCGGCCACTAAGGTGGTTCCGTCCACCAGGAAGGCGTAGACATGGCGCCCGGGCTTCGCGAGCACCGTTGCCGTCCACGGACCGTCCTTGCCATAGCGCACCATCGGGGTCTTGCTGTCGTCCCAGCCGTTGAAGTCGCCAACGACCACCACACTCGTCGCGTTCCGCGCGTCGAACACGAGCGACACAGGCAACGCCCGGACCTCGTGCGAGTTGCTGGCAGGGAGCACTGCGCCGGCCGGGATCGGGAACTCGCCCGTCGGCTGTCCTTCGAGGGTTGAACGGGCACTCTGATCGGATCCGGCATTGCCGAATGCCCCGCGCGAGAAGAACCCGAGCACCAATGCCGCCGCCGCCAACGCGCCCGCCGAGGCCACCGAGAACGAGGGCTGACGCATCCATTCCATAACGAGCGTGAGCCGGCTTGGCCGCTGCGCCTTGTGCGCGTGGACCGCCGTCATCACGCGCGACACGGCCTGCGCGTCGCGTGGCGGTAACACCGCCAGCGTCTGCGCTACCCGTTCGATTGTTTCGTCGCGTTCAAGTTCCATTTCTACGTTCCACCTCAGTCAACCGTATGCGGAGCGTGTCGCACGCCCGCTTCACTCGCATCCGCAATGCCGACAATCCAGCGCCGGTGATTACGGCAATATCCTCGTAACTCAGATCTTCCACATGCCGGAGTAGGAAGGCTTCTCGTTGCTCGGCCGGAAGGGTCTCCAGTCCAATCCGCACTTCCTCGGCCCAGTCGGCGCCGAACTCCTCTTCGAGCTCAATGGGAGAGGCCGCTGACGCGATAGCCAGTGGTACCTCCCCATACTCAATCAGTTCCCGATGCCGCTTGGCACGTGCCAACAACGTCCGACACCGATTGGCCAAGATTCGGAAGAGCCACGGATCAAACCGCGCGTCTTCACGGAAGCGGGGGAAGCTGTCGTGCACACGCACGAAAGCATCCTGAACCGCTTCCTCGGCATCCTGTTCGTTGCCCATCATGTTGCGGGCAAACCGGAGGCACCGCGGATAGTAGAACTCCACGATCTCCAGAAACGCCTGTTCGTCGCCTCGCTGGGCACGAATGGGGACACTTGGATCAATTTCCGTCACAGACTCGCGTTGGTCGGGGGGTAGTCCCGCAGATTATCCCTGCGCCTAACAAACCGCCACCGCTAATCAACGCCGAGTTCGCTCTGGTTGCTACACTTGTAATACTCGGCAAGACGGCACGGTGTCACCATATTGTAGTAGGAGAACCTCGGCCGGGAGTTCTCCCCCCCCCCCCTCTGAGCCCAGCCAACCCGCCAATGACCCTCTCGATCTCCGAACCGCCCGCCCCCATGAGCACTCCCGCGACCGGCACCCCGCCCCGGGCGGTTGAATCGCGCAACCCAGCGACCGGGGAGGTCTGGCGCCGGTTTGAGCCGGCCACCACGAGCGAGGTCGCTACGGCGGTTTCTAGGGCCCGTTTGGCCCAGCCGGCGTGGGCCGAGCGCCCGCTGACGGAGCGAATTCGAGTCCTGCGGCGCTTTCACTCCGCGCTGTACGCCCGTCGAGCGGAGGTCGCGCTCGCGCTAACCCGCGAGAACGGCAAGCCGCTGGCCGAGGCGCTCGGCTCGGAGATCGCGATTTCCTTGGATTTCGCGAACTATTACGCTGCCCAGGCGCCCGCGTTCTTGAAGGCCCCGTGGAAGATGGCGGGGCAAATGTCGATGAAGCGAAAGCGGATTCGGATTGAGCACGAAGCCCACGGCGTGATTGGGGTGGTCTCGCCCTGGAACTATCCCTTCATGCTCTCCGCTGGACTGATCATCCCCGCGCTCGTCACCGGCAACACCGTCCTGCTCAAGCCGTCCGAGTTTACCCCGACGTCCGGCGCACTGCTGGCGGAGCTGTTTGGTGAGGCGGAGGTCCCGAGCGATGTGTTTGCGGTGCTGCAGGGTGATGGCACTGTGGGCGCCGCGCTGGTGAACGCCGGGGTCGACAAGGTGTTTTTCACTGGCAGCGTGGCCACCGGACGCAAGGTCGCGGTCGCTTGCGCGGAACAACTGATACCCTGTTCGTTGGAGCTCGGGGGGAGCGACCCGGCGATTGTGCTCGCAGATGCCGATCTGGCGTACGCCGCGAGCGGGATTGCCTGGGCCCGATTCAGCAACGCGGGGCAGACCTGTGTGGCTCCAAAACGGGTGTACGTCGAGGCGCCGGCGTATGACGCGTTCGTCGCGGCGCTCTCAACCACCGTCCGCGCGCTTCGGGTGGGTTCAGGGGAGTCGGGCGATACCGAGGTCACTGGGGTAATCCGTCCCTCGGCACAGGCCACGCTCGAGGCGCAGCGTGCCGACGCCGTCGCGCGCGGTGCGACGATTGCCGCCGAGGCTCCGTGCCCCGCTGGGACCGGCGGAAGTTTCGTGAGCCCGACGGTGCTCACGAACGTGCCGAGCGGTGCGCGGGTGCTACGCGAGGAAACCTTCGGCCCGCTGCTGCCGGTGGTGAAAGTACGCGACGCGGAGGAAGCGATCGCGCTTTCCAACGCCAGTGAGTTTGGGCTGTCGGCGAGTATCTGGACTCGCGACTCCGCACGTGGCGCCGCCTTGGCCCGCCGCATCCAGGCGGGCACTGTGGCCGTGAACGATGCGATTATCGTGGCGGCGATGACTGATGTGCCGCACGGTGGGGTGAAGCAGAGCGGGCACGGTCGCGCCCATGGACGCGAGGGACTCGAAGAGTGTGTGCGGAGCAAGACGACCGTGGTCGACCAGTTCACGGCGTGGCGTCAGCCCTGGTGGTTTGGGTATGGAGGAGGGACAACGGCCGGCATCGACGCCTTCGTGCGTTTTTCGCACAGTCGCGGTGTGATCGAACGGCTCCGCGCGATTCCAGGGTCCCTGCGATTCCTCTTCGCGCCACAGCGACCGCTTTAGGAGACAGGCATTCATGCAGCCATTGCTCGGCGTTTTTGATTTCTCACTTGCGCTCATTCGCCGCGGGTTCTTCGCAGTTGCGGTGGCGCTGGCGCTCGTGTGCGGCATCGACTGGCTCGTGCGAACGCGTCGGATTCGTCCGTTTAGCGCCGTCGCTCGGTTCATGCGGGCCAAGGTGGACCCACTCTTCCGGCCGATCGAGCAGCGGATCGTGCGCATGGGCGGGCTCCCGAGTAGCGCACCCTGGTGGGCGCTGATCTTTGTGGTGCTGGCCGGCGTTGTGGTCATTTCGTTGCTCGAGTTCATGCGGGATCAGCTGGCCTATGTCGCGGCGGCCTCGGCAGAAGGACCGCGCGGCGCATACCATGTGCTGGTGGCGTGGAGCTTTCTTGTGCTCCGTGCCGCGATCGTGGTGCGTGTCCTGAGCTCGTGGATTCGCATACGGCCCAGTAGCTGGCTCCTGCGGTGGAGCTATCGCCTGACAGAGCCGTTCTTAGCTCCGCTGCGTTCCATTGTGCCCTCGCTTGGAATGGTGGACCTGACGCCGATGATCGCATGGTTCGCCATGGGACTGATTGAAGGGCTGTTGCACCGTGCCGTTTGAGCGTGGCCCACGCACCCGATGAACCGCGCGTGAGTGCCGTTCGATGCCCGTGACTTTCACCGCGCGTCCCGACGGCACCGTCCGATTCGTCGTGCGTGTGCAGCCGCGCTCATCGCGCGCATGCGTGGACGGTGAGCATGGTGACGCGGTGCGGGTCCGCGTGCACGCCGCGCCGGTGGACGGCGGCGCGAATGCCGACGTGATTGTGGTGCTGGCGGACGCACTGGGCGTTCCGAAACGCGATGTGCGCATCGTAAGTGGGGAAACCGCGCGACAGAAAGTGGTCGAGGTCGCTGGACTTGCCACCGATTCCGTGCGCGCGCGGTTGCTGCCGACGCCGCTGCCGAGCATCCCACACCCCACGACCCCGTTGCGAGGCGATCGTGGGGCGGTCGTGGAATCAGTGCAGTCGAGCGCGGCCCGAGCGTTCGCCGTCAGGACGAGTGCCGTACCAGCGCAGCACCGCCCAGCTCACGACGAGCGCAATGGCAATGGTCACAACCATCTCGCGTAGATCGAATCGATCTTCGATCCGGAAGAGTCCGTGGACCGCTAGAACATTCCAGATTGTTGCGAGCATCGCCCGCGCCCAGCGTATGAAGGTGTTCATCTCGTGGCCTTGATGGTGAAGTTACATGACGAAATACCATAGACTGGCGGCGACGCCGGTGAGCATGCAGCCCGCCGCCATGGGGCGCCAATCCGGAAAGACCTTACTGATGTACGGCAACACGGCGACGCACCCTTTCAGATCAGTTTGAACAAACCGACCGAAGGTCTTGAGCGTGGTCGAGCGAAAGAGTGCCATGGCGTAGGGCGCTTCGCTCGCGAGCGTTCCTCCCGTGGCGGTCGTCTCGCTCCAGAGCTCGGCGGAACCTTGCGCAAGCGAAGCAGCGCTGTAGACCGCCACCTGATCCACGCCGGTCATGGCCGAGGCCTCCGCGGCAGCATCAGCAATCGCGGTAAAGACGGTCGCGTCGTCGGAGGCAGCCCCAACTCTGTCCACCAGCCGATCGATGACAGCTTGGGCGGCCGCTGAGTACGGCTCGCTGCCCTGAGTGCTTTCAAACGCCGCGGTAAACGACGCGACAAGAGGCGCTCCGAAGGGCGCAGCAAAAACGGACAGCGCAGGAATGCGTTCCCCGCGGCAACGTGCTGCCGTGCGAAACGCCGGGGCCACGCGCCGCAGAGTCGCGTGTCCTTCTCCCTCGTTCATGCGTGCACGCGGCATACTCCGTGCGAGCTCACCGTCCACGAGGGCAATGGTCCACTCGCAGTCCTGCCGGATCCGGCGTTCGAGCGACGGATCGTTGCGTTTCGCGCGTCGGTATTCCTCGATTCCTTTGCGCATGATGCGGTTGTGCTCCTCGCCGATCCAGCGGAACTCGTCGGGAATCCGGCGACGCGGATCGGGATCCAGGCGGCGCAGCGACGCGGCGGCGCCTGGCGCCACGACAACCACTCGCGCATTCGATCCTGCGGGAGCGCTCGTCGATGCCATCGGGGATTGGGGTTCGCTGCAGGCCGCGACAACGAGGAGGGTCGCCGACGCAACGACGGCAACGACGGCAACGCGGGCTGCAATTCTCAAAGTGTTCATTCGATCAAGCTCCTAGTGCAAATGGTGGTGCGCCGGCGTTTCGCGATCACTGGCCGAACCACGGCGCCAGCACCACAGCATTGAAGGCTGCGTGGGCGAACATTGGGGCGAGCAGCGACCGGCTCCGCAGCGCAAGGAAGCCCAGCAAGAGCCCCGCGATGCCGCGCTGAAGCGCGACGGCGAGGGAACGATCTGGCGTGAGAAGCGAGACATGGGCAGCCGCGAACGCGACACTGCCCAGAATGAGTGCGAGCCCGGTCCGAAAATCGGCGCGGACTTTACACGCAGGAAGCAGGCGGACCAACGCCATCAACAGCACGCCTCGATACGCGAACTCCTCGGTCGCGGCGGGGAGTACCACCCCCGCCAGCCCTGCGGCCAGCGGTGGGGTACCGAGGGCGAATATGGCCGCCGGCACAAACAGCAAAATCGCGATGGCAACGAACAGCAGGGTATCGTGCGACCACCTCACGATCTCGTCGAGATC
>Ga0114966_10001050_pt1 | contig 25837 bp, 19 predicted proteins | sample M_130207_XF_Meta_FD_87029 | JGI IMG/M metagenome (GOLD analysis project Ga0114966, IMG submission 87029) | Freshwater microbial communities from Lake Montjoie, Canada to study carbon cycling - M_130207_XF_MetaG | ecosystem: Environmental > Aquatic > Freshwater > Lake | place: Lake Montjoie... | reverse complement strand
GACTGTTAATCACTTGGTCGTAGGTTCGATCCCTACCCAGGCAGCCAGAAAGGGCAATTTCAAGGCCGAGAGGCCTTCGGGTTGGCTTGGTCTTTAATCGCACGGCCAAACCTTCTCCTTGACCACGGGGGGCGTTGTTGGAGGATGCAATAACTATGGGTCAACAGCTTAACAAAGTCATCAAGCGTCGTCGTCGTCGGGCTTATCTCGAGCGCCAGAAAGATCGCGTCAAAGCCGCCCGCGCCGCGGCGAGCAAGAAAAAGGGTAAGAAGTGAACCGGTTGGTGAGCCAGACCTCTCTGTGGGTCGCGCTCATCGCGCTGGTCCTTGTCGGTTGCGATAGCCCTCCGCCCTCGATGGTGGCGCTTAAGGGCATTGCTTATGTGCATGAACGTCGCCGCAGTGAGGCGGACATCGCCCGAGCTTCTGAAGCTTTCTACGCCAAAGAGCATCATGGAAATGATGTCGTTTACCGTACCGAAGAACAAGAGCGTGCTGGATATTATTTTTTCGTGAAGTTAGATGTCGATCCGCCGGCGGACGGTCGGCTGGTCCTCGAGGTCGTGCGCACGGAAAATACTAAACCCGAACGTTATGATTTTGCGGTGAATCTGAAACCAGCATTTCCGTTCGGAGAATTCGTCATCGGTCTGACGGGCAAGCAGGCCGGGACCGCTGGTTGGCGTCCAGTGGCCTGGCGGGTTTCGGTGGTCGATGCGAAAGGTAATTTCCTGGCATCGTCGCATAGTTTTCTTTGGGGCACGCCGCTCGACGTCAGTCAGCGCTAAGCAGCATGGAGGCGCTTGCTTGGACTCCTTGGCGTCCCTTGCGTCTTCATACGGATATCTCGGCGGAAATTTTAGCGGAGCAATTGGATGGTGGTCAGTCTTTTCGCTGGACGGCCCAACCTGACGGCAGCTGGACGGGTGTTTTTGGGCAAACGTTGGCACGACTGCGCACCGGTAAGCAGGGCTTAGAATGGAGTGCGCCGGTCGCTGATACGACCGCGGAAGAGCGCCTGTGCGAGTATCTTGATGCTGACGGTAAGCAGGCCCGATTGGGCGAGGCTTTGCCTTGGCGATCGGATTCGGTCTTGCGCGCGGCGATGTCGGCTCACCCGGGGTTGCGTATCCTGCGCCAAGATCCGCACGAGGCGCTCATCGGGTTTTTATGCAGCTCCAATAAGCGCATTTTGCAGATTCGGGTCATGGTCGCTGCTTTAGCTTCGAAGCTCGGGCGGCCGCTCGGCGGCGGGTTTTATGCGATGCCGACTTGGGAAGCCTTGGCCGAAGCGGATGATGAAACTTTACGAAGCTGTTCGCTCGGTTATCGCGCGGCTTATATCCGCGAGACCGCCAAGATATTAAAGCAAAGTCCGCGATGGGAGACAGACTTTGCAAGGTTAAGCACCCCGGACCTGATGGCGGCGTTGCAGGAGTTACCCGGGGTCGGTCCGAAAGTCGCCGCTTGCGTCACGTTGTTCGGCTTTGCTCGCCTCGAAAGTTTCCCCGTCGATACTTGGGTCGTGCAGGCGCTGAGTTCGGCTTACGGGCTCAAGGACTGGAAACCTGAACGTTTAGAAGAGTTCGGGCGTTTGCATTTCGGTGCGGCGGCTGGACTGGCGCAGCAGTTTATTTTTTCAGCGGCCCGCCAAGGGGTCTTGCCTGCGGCGCCTGCGCCGGAAACTAAGACACGCCCCAAGTCTCGTAAATAATCGCCGGGGTAAGCGTCGTCGCCGGCGGGCCGTAGGCAATCAGTCTGCCTTCGGATAATACGGCCACCTGATGGCAGCGGCGGATAAAATTCATATCATGGGTGGCGACCACGCAGGCCGCGCCGGCGAACGCGAGATTCAGGCAGGCCTGTTGGACGAGTTCTTGTCGGGCGATATCGAGTCCAACGGTAGGCTCGTCGAGCAGGATGATTTTGCCGAAGGGTTCGCCCAGGGATGCGATGGTCAAGGCCAAGTGAGCAGATTTTTTCTGACCGACCGAGAGTTGCGAAAGTCGCCGGTGGCGTAATTCGGCTAATTCCAGCCGTTCGAGCCAGGCGTCGCAGAGGGCAGGGTTGGAGCTGAGGAATGGGAAATCAGAGAGCGAGAAATCCCACGCCGAATAAGAGGCTTGGGCTCCATAGGCGCGCACGCCTGACAAGAGGGCGGGCGGCGTGGTGCGCGGGTCGTATCCCGCCGTCGCGATTTCTCCGGTGGCTTGGGGAATCAGCCCAGCAAGAGCGCGGAGGAGCGTGGTTTTGCCCGCACCATTGGCTCCGGCGAGCGCGGTGACGGTTCCAAATGGCAGAGAAAGCGAAGCCCCGTCTAAGGCAAGGTTGCCGTCGAAATTAACGCTGACGCCCAAGGCCTGTACGGCGATTTCATTCATGGCTTCGCCTTGCTATCCAGATGAACAAGGGTGCGCCCAGAAGAGCCATCACCGCCGCGGCGGAAAGCGGGTTCTGGGGCCAGGCTGCGCGCCCGATGGTATCGGCGCAGAGCAGGAGTCCGCCACCAAGAAGCCCAGAGAGTGGCATCATGAGACGATGCCGCGGGCCGATGATGCCGCGGGCTAGGTGAGGCGCGAGTAATCCGATAAAGGCAACCTGCCCGACCAAGCAAGTGGCGGCAGCGGCGGCCAGGGCGGTCAGCAGGACGGCCCAACGGCGCGAGCGAGTGACGTCGCAGCCACTTGCTTGGGCCGAATCTTCGCCAAAAGAAAGTAGGTCGAATGAGCGACCGAGCGTCAAGAGGAGGCCCGAAGCGAAGGCGCAGAGGAGGCAAGGAAGCCAGATGAGTTCAAGGGTCGCCATGCCGAGCCAATCTCCGTAGGCACCATTGGTTAGTAATTCGCGCGATTCATTACTGCGGCTGGCGATGACTAAGGTGCCAGCGGCCGTAAATGCATTTAAGCCCAGGCCGGTGATAAGAAGGCGCGCCGTGTTGCCGCGTCCGCTAATGAGCACGAGAAGAACTGAAGTCAGCAAGGCTCCCAGGAAGGCAGCAAGCGGGATGATCCATGGACGCTGCCAGGCGAGAGCGGGAGAGGCAGCGAGCAGAATCGCAATGCCGAAGAGGGCACCGCCAAAAACACCGGTGAGTCCCGGGTCGGCGAGCGGATTACGGAAGACGCCTTGTTGGGCGGCGCCGCCGAACCCCAAGGCTAGGCCGGCCGCCAGAGCGGCCAGGATTCGTGGGGCTCGTAATAGCATCAACCCGCCGCCGTCCCCCCAGCCCGTTCCGGCCGAGCCGACAGATAAGGCGATAAAGATAAGAATAATTAAACCAAGAAGCCCCGATCCGAAGGCCAGCAGCGCGCGATTCATTTCCCGAGCTCTTTCAATAAGTCGCTCAAGGCATCCCGTTTCTTGGGCGTGGAATTCGCGGCAGGGGTTTTGTTGCTGCCCGCGCCCGAAGGGGGCAACGCAGCGGGGTTACCCTCTTGGTAAGCGGAACCAGATTTGATCTTATCTAAGGCGGTCTGGAGGCGTTCGGATAGGTCGTTCTTCATGTCATTGAGCGAACCCGTGAGTTTGATGCCCGGCCCTTCGGTGAGGCCGTCGGGCTGAGGGATGCCGGAGCCAAAGCCTAAGGCGTTGAAATATTCCGCGAGCTCGCCGCTACCGCGTAACTGGGCATCGACGACCAAAGGCCAGTCAGAGAAAGATAGTTCGGGGCGCATGCTGATGCCGCCTTTGGCTCCGAGGTGGAGGGTTTTATTTTTAACCTCTGCCAAATCCAGTTTGATGGTCCCGGAGGCCAGGCGGCTCACGCGGAAGTCCGCCGTGTCATAATTAAAATCAGAAAGTATCTTCTGCAGCTTGGCCGCCGCCGAGACGGCAGCGCCCATCTTGGCGATCTTCTCCCCCTGGCCTTTGTTTTTCGTGAGCGCGCCGGCCAGCATCGCGAGTCCACCGAGGGTTTCGCCGATCTGCCCAGCTTTGTCCGCCATTAAAGCGGTACCGCCGGTGCGGCCGCCAAAGGCCTGGAGCCGTCCGCCCCGGGAGCTGACGATGGCATCCAGTTGGAGTTTGGACGGGAGTTCTCCCGCCGTGCCGGCGATGCTCACAGTGTGAAGGTCGGCGTCGGCTTTGCCTTGGACGTATTCTTTGATGACGGGGAACGCTTTGGCGAGGCTACCGAGCTCAAGCTGCTTAATACCTAACTTACAATCGAGCACGTAAGGTCCGTTGCTCGTGGTGGGCTGGAAGGTGAGCGTGCCGAGACCCTCCAAATTCCCTTCGGCCAGTTTGCCTTTGAGGCTCAGGAGGCGGAGGGATTTTTCGTCTCCCTCGGCTTGCAGGATGATTTTCTCCGCGACGATCCCGAAGGCGCTGGCTTGGCCGATCGTAAGATGGAGTTGACCGGTTTGGTTATGCCAGAAAGGGCTGAGGTCGGGTTTAGGTTTCAGGGTTACCTTCGGAACGGGTTCGTCGGTTGATTTTGGCATCAGGGAGACGAAGTCATCGACGGCGACGCTCTCGATGGTCACGTTCGCATCCCAATCGGTTTTCGCTCCGGTCGTGGTCTGGACCAAGGTAAATTTCCCGAGGGTCTGGTTTTTCGAAAGCATACTAAATTGACCCGAAGCGGTCAGCCCGCGCGCCGTGGGAGCGTATTTTCCGCGCACCCGAGCCAGTTTGATTTGGCTTTCGTTCTGCTTGATCGACACGTCGTTGACATCGAGGGCGAGAGCGATTTCTCCGCCCGCACTCCGTTCGGCCGATGCCGTATATTCCCCCGTAGCGATGATGCTGAGCGGGCCGGCGAAGGGCTGTTCGGCCAGCGCGCCAAGGTTGCCACGCAATTTCAAAGTCGTGGGCGCGCCGCCGAAGCCTAGCGTAATGTTGCCGCTCGCGATGACGCGCTCTCGGTTCTTAAGTTCGGCCTGATTGAAGCTCAGCACGGTCGTCTTATCGCCGATGAGCAAATCGAGGCTGGCGTTAAGGTCGCATTGCTTGACCCATGTCTTATCGGCCCAAGTCACAGAAGTTTGCACAAAGGCCATGGGGGCCCCTTCCGTCCGGACAAAAAAACCTTCCGACTTGAAGCCGGCGACGAGATCTGCGCGATTGAGATTGCCCGTTAATTTCAGTCCGGGAACGAGGGCGGCGACCGATTCGAGGGGCAGATTGGCGGCGTTGGCCTCGACGAGTACTCCCGTTGGCCTTGGTCCAGCCACCGGATACGGCTGACGGAGTTTGAGTGAGAGTAGTCGGGTACCTTGGCGGGAAATGATGGAGTCAGCGGAACTGACGACCGGACTTTTCCCTGCGTCACAATTTACGGCGGCATGGGCGTCGATGCGGATGCCGCGAAGTTTTTCAAGCGGTAGATCTTCCCAGCCAGGTTGGGCGGCAAGTTCAGCGATACCGACGTTGAGATGGCTGTTGAGCGACCAGGCGCCATCTTTCCCAGGAATAAAAGTCACGTCGCCGGTGGCGATATTACCTGCGGCTGATCCAATGTTGATTGGGGCGAGCAGCAGGGCGCCGTTTTCAGATTTGAGCGGGAATTGTGCATCAATTTGACGAACCAATAATTTCCCTGCTTTCTCGATCGTCAGGCCTTTGATAGAGTGGGGTCGGATGCTGGCGACTTCAGGTTGCCCTTTGTTGAAAGAAATCTCGGCTTCGCCGGTCCACTTTCCTTCCGTGGCGGCAAGACCACCGAGGGCGAGGAAGGGTGTGAGGGCGATGAGATCGGCGTCTTGCGCCGCCAGGCGAAGCGAGGCGCCGGCGGATTCCTCTGGAAGCAAGCCGCCTTTCCAGCGGAGCGTCTGAGGAATGGAAACTAAGATGCCGTGACCGCTGAGGGAAAGTTGGTCGACGATGAAGCCTTCGGGCGAACTTTGCGCGGCGACTTTTAATTCCCATTCAGAGCGCGTATTTTTGGGAATGGATTTAGACCATCGGCTGACATCCGGAAAGAGCGCCTTAAGGTCGGCTTTCCCTCCCCATAGTGCGTTGCCGGCGGTGGCGTCGATTTTGCCAGTCAGACGGCAGTCGGGCAGGCTAGCGCTCAGAATGCCGAAGCGCTTTGGATCAATATCGAGTTGGGCTGCCAAGCCGATTTTACCGGCGTTATCGAAACCTTTAAAAGTTACGGCATTACGTCCGCCGGAATCCCGAATATCTCCCGTAAACTCGAGCTGGTGAGTTTGTTCGCGATAGGCTCCGGCTAATTGAAATTCGATGCTACCGGCGGAAATCGCGCTGGCATCTTTTACGGCCAAGCGGAGCTCGCACCGGTTGATGTCAGCAGCAAGATTCTCAACCGTCAGTCCGGCGCCGCCGAGCGGTCGACGAAAGTCGGCTTTCAGGGTAATCTCGCCGCGGGGGTCCGTGAGGGTTGAGCCAATCAGAAACCCGGGCCAGGCGACCCCGACGCGGAGATCAGCGCTCTTGGAGGAATTAAATTCGTCACCTTGCAGGCTGAAGCGGACCAAGGTGCCATCCGCGAGCGTCACCTTGCCGGAAGCGGAGTAGGGACCGAGAGCGAATTTTGGAAGGGTGGGCTGGGCGGTCGTCGTTTTCGGCGCGAGATTCTTGGCGGCAGATTTGGAAGGAAGGCTTAAGGAAATATCCAAACCCTTGGCCTCGAAGTTATTCAGCGCATAAGTGCCGGTGAGGATGGAAAAGAGGGCGGCTTCTCCCTTGATGTTCGCGGCTTTGATTTTGGTACCATCTTCAAGCGTGAGATTAATACCGTCGGCGGAGAAAGTACCATCCAACGAGGCTTCGACTTTGGTGATTCCGCCCTCGATTTTCGCTTTGGCCAAAAGTTCTTTGACGCGAAGGCCGAGGGGTTCGGGGCGGAGCTGAGAATCAATCCAAAGAACCGCGGCGCCGAGGAGGACGACAAGGACGCCAAGGGTCCAGAGGGTGAGGCGAAGGGCGCGGGGCATAGGGCAGGCGGGCAGAATGACTCCCTCGTTTTAACCGGGCAACAAAAAGCCCGGTGGAATTGCTTCCACCGGGCTGGTTCGCCGTGCTTCGATCTCTCTTAAGCCTGAGGCGGGGTCGGAGGGGTGGGGGTGCCCGTTGCTCCCGGGTTCGTTGGCGGAGGGGTGCCAGGGGCTTGGCGACGGGAGTTCCGGCCATCCGCGGTCTTCTTGGCCACATAGCTCGCTTCCTTTGAGCCTTGAAGAGAATCCAATAGGTCATCGGCGCTTGCTGAATAATTGCTCATGAGTTGGGCTTTGATGCTTCGGCTCATGCGGGTCCGGCCGTAACGCGACTCTTTCAGGAACATGACGGCATCATCTTCGAGAAGTTGTCGGAGATATTCGACTTTCTGTTTGGCCCAAGCCGTCAGGTCGGTCCGAGTCAGGATTTCATCAAGTAGTGCTTTGGCTGCTTTGATGTCGCCGGCACGGGCACGCGCTTCGATTGCTTCGAGTTTCTCGGCGATGACCGCTTCGGAGACGGCGGCCGCAACATTGACGTCAGCTGGAAGGATGGAGAATGCAGCAAGATCTACTTCAGGCAGGCCGAGTACTTGGGGGCCAAACTTGACGACCTCACCCTCCTTGGTCAGCGCCTCGAAGTTAACGGCGAAGATGGAGTCAGCTTTGGCGTTAGGGCCGATTTTAACTTCGACCACGGCAGCCAAGGCAGAGCCCCAGGGCAGCGTCCCGAGTTTGCGCGAACGGGCGAGGCCTTCTTCCAGGATTTCCCCGACCAGACGGACTTGAATGTCGCTTCCGCCCTGCACGCTGACCTTGACCTGACGCAAGAAGGCATTGGAGAGAATCGCAAATTGCTCCTCAAAGGCTTCATCAAGGTCGTCGGCCGTTTGGCCGAAGTTCGAGGCACCTTCACCGGCTTTGGCCATCCCGACCATGAGCGATTCGTTGAACCCGTGGCCCAGGCCAATGGTCGAGGTCGTGATGCCAGCACCGGCGGCTTTAGTGACATGGGAGAAGATTTCTGACTCATCAAGTAGGCCGTGGTTTGCTTGGCCGTCGCTGAGCAGGATGACGCGAGCGATGCGTTCCTTCTTCACGAATGGAGCAAGCTGCTTTACGCCTTCTTCCCAGCCGGCAAAGAGTGCAGTGGAGCCTCCGGACACGATTGATCGCAGACGTTTTTCGAGCTCGGCCCGGTCCGTGATCACTGCCAACGCCTGTACGACATCGATTTCGGTATCAAAAGTGACGATCGAGATCCGATCATCTGCCCGCAGCCCCTGGACGATACGCACCGCACTCTCGATCGCGGCATTCAAGGGTTGGCCATTCATCGAACCCGAGCGGTCGATGACGATCGCAAGATCAAGTGGCGCTCGGGGGGTGGCGGTGAGCTCGGTTGGCTGGGCCGGGGCGACGAGGCGGACGAGGACGTGGAGCGGCTCGGAGGCAGCTCGGAGGAAGCCCATTTTAAGGGGCAGGATTTCGATGGTGGGTTTGCTCATGGTGAGGAAGAACCTCTCATCCTGCCTAAACCCTATTAACTGTCAACACCGACAAAGTATCTTACCTAATATTAACACCAATTTGCAACTGTCATAATATCATATATAGTTTTCTATCAGTGACTTGCGGAAATTTGCCACAATTTCATCAATATCGTTAACCGTGGGTCGGGCGCCACCATCGATATGAAGATGTGCTTCGCACCAGTGTGCCAAGCGAAGCCGTGTCCAGCGCTCGCGCTTAGGTTCGTCGCCTTTAGAGGTCGGATTGAAACTCATTAACTGCCGATAAAAGTCTTTGGCTTCCTGGCTGATGTCATCGCGGATAAGCTGTTTTTTTACGAGGATCTTGAAGGTCGAGGCCGGACTGGAGGATTCGGACAGACGGTTTATCTGGCTGACTAATTCGGACTGATTGCGGGTGCTTGTTGAATAACGGGGAGAAGGGGCGCTCGGGCTGCGTACCGGGCTACTATTTCTTGACTGTCCAAGGATGCGGAAGTCGCTCGGCTCGGAAAGATTCGTGGCATCATGATGAGCATCGGCTGCGTTGCTGCGCGTCCGGAAGAAAAGCTTTTCCGCCTCGGTGGGGATGGCTAATTCGTCGATAAGGTCATTAAGCGCTTCGACTTTAGCGTTATCCTTGAGAAGGTTGCGGATACGATCCAGATCCCAGCCTCGTTCGGATAAAAGACGGGCCAAAAGGAGTTGCCGGACCTGAAGTTGGCCGAAATTTGCCTTTCGTCGGTCATCCGAGGCCCGTTCGGGTCGGGAGAGCAGGTTCTCGTAGGTGTAGAAGCGGACCAGACGTTCGGTCGTCTTATGCCGATCCCCGAAGCCGAGTTCGGATAACTTATCGGACACGAAATGAGCAAGATCTTCGGCCGTCCCGAGGAAGTCGTCGTCATTCAGGCGGGCAGAGATTTTCATCATGGCGGGCACTATTACAGACATTAGGGTGTCAGTATTTGATAATTGGCAACAATTATTGATGTTTTTGAGCAAGTGTCAGCTTTTTGCTAACCCTGTGGTATCCTCTAAATGAAACAGGCCGCCCGGATTCGAGCGGCCTGTGAGCCTTTTGTTTAGGGCTAAGGCTTACGAGTTGTGGCTGTAGCCTTCTTCGCCGTGGTCAGAGATATCTAGGCCGCGCGACTCGTCTTCTTCCGTTGGTCGCAGGCCGATCAGGGCCTTCACGAGGTACGCCAGGATAAACGTTGCCGCGAGCGAGAGGACTAAGGTTATGCCGATCGCCTTGAACTGTTCGGTCAAGAGCGTCTTACCGACGATGTCCTTGAGGTTCGTGTTCAGATTAGCGTTAGCATCTGCGGTGGCGAGAACCCCGGTCATGACAGCACCTAAGGTGCCACCGACGGCGTGGACGCCGAAGGTATCGAGCGCGTCATCGTAACCCAGCTTGGATTTGAGATAAACCACGGCGAGGAAGGGAACCACCCCGGCGAGTACGCCGATCAGGACTGCTCCGTTCGCTGAGACAAAGCCCGCGGCAGGAGTGATCACGACCAGACCAGCGACGGCACCCGAGCAGAGGCCTAAGATACTGGCGTGCTTCCGTAAGATCCATTCGAGACCAGCCCAAGTGGCGGCAGCGACGGCAGCGGCAAGGGTGGTGGTCATAAAGGCCTGAGCGGCGACACCGTCGGCAGCGAGCGCCGAGCCGGCGTTAAAGCCGTACCAACCGACCCAGAGCATACCAGTACCAACGGCGCAGAGCACCATGCTGTGAGGCGCCATGCTCTTCTTGCCGAAGCCGATGCGGGGTCCAAGAATAATGCAGAGCAGGAGGGCGGACCAACCTGAGGTCATGTGGACGACGGTACCGCCGGCGAAGTCGATGGCCTTAATGGGCGCACCTGCATTCCAGACGCCATTCATGTCTCCGGTGATACCCCAAATCGCGTGGGCCATCGGGAAGTAGACGATAAACATCCAGCCCAGCATGAAGAGCATTACGGCGGAGAACTTCATGCGTTCAGCGATGGCACCGACAATCAGCGCCGGGGTGATGATCGCGAACATCAGCTGATACATCGCGAAGACGTTCTGCGAGAGCCAATAGGCGTAATCGGTGTTGGGCGCGGAGGTCACGTCCTTAAGGAAGAAGAATTCGCTGCCGCCGAAGATATGTCCGAGCGGCGTGCCCGCGAAGCTCTTACCAAAGACCAAGGAGTAGCCCACGGCCCACCAGAGAATGGTGACCAGGCCAGCTAAGCCGAAGCACTGGGCGACGACGGAGAGAACGTTCTTCGAGCGGACCAAGCCGCCGTAGAAGAGGAATAATCCCGGGAGCGTCATGAAGAGCACCAAAGCAGCGCTCACCATCATGAAGGCGTTGTGACCAGGACCTGCCGTGCCGACCGCTGGCGTCGTCAGTCCAGCCGGAATGGTGGGCTTGCCGTCTTTATCTTTGGGGCCAACCAACAGCGAGGCGGTCGGATCGCCGTTGCCCAGATAGGCTTCAAGGCCAGCAATACGCTGTTCAAGCGATGGAGCTGGGGGTGGAGACTTGGCAGCTTCGGCAACGGCCGCCGGAGCGGGCGCAGGAGTGGGGGTGGTCTGCGCAGACGACAGCATGGGTACTGCCGCCAGAGCGAGGAGGGTGAGCGTTCGTAACAGGGAGTTCATGGCGATTCGCTTATCGCAAGCCCCATGCCAAGCCCCGGCCTCATGCCCGAACCCAAGATTGTGCCGAAATTAAGACGCTGACCCTCAATACGCGTGCTTCATTTCACGCAAATTGGTCGGTCCCGAACGAACCCTCGCCCCAATTTCTAGAAAATGAACCCTCAGTTCTGCGTATACCCCTCTTCCCCGTGATCCGCAATATCGAGCCCCTGGGCTTCTTCTTCTTCCGTGGGGCGCAGGCCGATCGTTTTTTCGACTAATTTCGCAATGGCCCAAGTGGCCCCGAGCGAGAAGACGATGCAAAGAATGATGGCGATCAATTGGCCTTTGATCAGGCCCTGCGAAATGAGCGCGCCGCCGGCTGGATTAGAGGCCGCACTCATCAGGAACGCCGTAGCAAGTGCACCGGTCGTACCGCCGATACCATGAACGCCAAAAGTATCTAAGGCGTCATCATACCCAAATTTACGCTTTAGAACCGAGCAGGCCCAGTAAGAAATAGCTCCGGCGATGAGGCCGATGAATACGGCGGAACCACTCGAAACAAAGCCCGCCGCGTTGGTGATTGTCGCCAGACCCGCAATCGCCCCCGAACACAATCCGAGCACCGAGGGTTTGCCCCGATGGAGTTTTTCAATGACAGCCCACGAGAACGTGGCCGCCGCGGCCGCCAGCGTGGTGGTCATGAAGGCTTGGACGGCGATGCCGTCAGCCGCGAGCGCCGAGCCGGCATTAAATCCATACCAGCCAGCCCAAAGTAATCCGGTGCCCAGCACGCAAAGCACCATACTGTGCGGGGGCATCGCACGCTTACCGAAGCCGATTCTTGGTCCGACCAGGATACAGAGCATGAGGGCTGACCAACCGGACGTCATGTGGACCACGATTCCGCCGGCAAAGTCAGCGGCCTTTAACGAGGCGGTTGGATTGGCTAAGCCTGCAAAATCTCCGGTCGCACCCCAGACGGCATGTGCCACCGGGTAATAAACAAACAAGGTCCAGAGGGCGGAGAAAAAGAGCACGGCGGTAAACTTCATCCGTTCGGCCACTGCGCCGATAATGAGCGCCGGCGTGATCGCCGCGAACATGGCTTGGAAAAGCGCGAAAGTCCCCGCAGAGATTCGGCCTTCATAGGCGCTGGCGTCCGCCCCGATACCGCTGAGGCCCAGGTGTTCGAGGCCGCCGAACATGTGACCCAGCCAAGATCCTTGGAGGGATTTTCCGAAAACCAGGCTGTAGCCAAAGGCCCACCACATGAGGATACCCATCGCGGTTAGGGCGATACATTGGGCGGCAATCGATAAGACGTTTCGGCTGCGAACTAAGCCTCCGTAAAAAAGAAATAACCCGGGGATGCACATCATCAGGACCAAGGCGGCACTCATTAGAACCCAGGCATTATCGCCGGCGGTGGGTAGGGAATTCACAAAAATAAGCATGATGCTTTTTATTAAGCACTTAGTGTGCCATTTTAAAGACAGACCTCGCTCCTCGCTTGCCTCCTAAGGTTTAAGAGAGTAAATAAAAGTAACCTATGAACAGCCTGCTTAAAGTTAAGCATATTGCCTTACTTTCTACAATTGTTTGGGCTCAACTTGGAGCAGAAGTTGCCGCCCCCCCTAAGCAGTGGTTAGCGATTGTGGATTGGCAAAGTCGTAAAGCTGAAGGTGTCACCCACTCTGGCGCCGTCACCGGAGACTATGGCCGATCCCGCACGGGTGCGGAAATCATTTGGCAGACGCCCATGCAGGCCATCGATCTCGAATTCTATAACTATAAGAACAAGTTTAGCGGGTCCATTGCCGGGACCGACCAATCCTACGGTAATACGACGGATGTCATGGTGACCGGCTTCAAGCAGTGGGATTGGAGTTCAAAATATGGCGTCCAATTAATCTACGCCTTGGAATGCGCCGCCGAAGATAAAATCAGTCTTTCCGAAGGTAAGCGTTGGGGCTTGGGCGGGGCCGCTCGGTGGCGCCCCGATGCTGAGACCGATTTGGCCTTGGGGGTCATGTTGGAAGATCGCTTCGAAGCCTCGGTGCTACCGATTCCTTACATCAAAGCCGTTTGGCGCCCATGTAATTTTGCCGAAGTCGAAATCCGTACCACCGGATTGCAGAACGGCATTATCGTCCGAGCTTTCCTCAACGAGAGCCACGCTTCCACGGTAGATTTTACCGTGGCGTACGAAACGCTCACTTTTAAATTACAGGACAGTCCCACCTATGGTGCTCGGGCCGTAGCTATCGGGGAAGTGCCCCTGCGGGTCGGCTTCACGCAGTTTTTGGAATCCTCCGGCACGTGGTTTTTCCGCGCGAGCGCCGAGTGGGTTCCTTTTGCGCGCCACTCTTTTAAACATGACGGCGAATCGGTGGGTGCGTTCCAGCCGGGGGCCAGTCTGGGCACTGGAGTCCGCGTTGGTGCCCGCTTTTAAAGCTTATAAGTCCCGCGCCGCTCAGAGGTCTAGGGCGACGACGAGTAAGACCGCAGCATCATATTTCATGGTGCAAGGGAGAGCTGCCCCAGTAATTGGTCGCGCCGACGCACCGCTTCTAATTCGTCGCTGGTCCGAAGTGAGCGGCGGACTCGACGCTTGGTGAAATCCGCGAGGTGCTCGGTGAAGTGGATCCACCAGGTCCCGTTATTATTCCAGAGATGGTGACGTGGGTTCACCTCGCTGACGCGGATGGAAAGCCGGGCGGCAGGAAGGGAAGGATTGTTTTCGGTGGTGTTGATCATGTGCGTCGTTGGTTAAGAGAGACGCATCACGAACAGCCTGCCAGTTGAGGATTTTAGCCTTTCGGCTCTCATCTCGAAACCTTGCGGTTTCAATTACCACCGCGGCCCTGGGGGCTCGGTTGGTGCAAGTGCGGCTTTCGCCTGGCTTGCTCGTGATGCGACTAATAATGAACTCCTGCAATTTGGCCGTTCGGGTCGTTTTGGCAAGTCGAACCCGGGGCAGGGCATGCCCGCTGTGTGTCATAGGCCACGCCGGCCTGAGGGGGGAAATCGCTCGCTTCCCCTAAAATCTAGAGTTTTTATAGTAAAACCGACTATGGGATTCTTTCGTTTTCACCGTTCGGTTTCCCTTGGGAAGTTTTTACGTCTTAATATCTCGAAGACGGGCCCCTCGGTTTCGGTGGGTCGACCCGGCGCGACGATTAATGTGCGTAAAGATAAAATTGAGGCCACCGTGGGCCTTCCTGGTACGGGGCTCTCTTACCGCGAAAGGTTATCCAAAGGCGGTTGCGCTTCCGTGCTGGTCCTCAGTTTTTTTCTGACCGCCTGCGCCTTTTTTAGGTCCGACGATGAGCTGACTTTCCAAGACGATGTGAGTCTACTGCAACGGAAGGCGGACGCCCAAGTCTTGCGCAACCCTGTGACGGGAGCCTGCTTGGTCGCCACCGCCGCTTATCAAGGTCGGGTGATGTCCAGTGCTTTTGCGGCCGACTTGCCGGGGAACGGTTGGATTAATCGTCAACTGATTAACTCGCAAAAACTTCAGCCGCATATCAATGCTTGGGGCGGCGAGGAGCGACTCTGGTTAGGCCCGGAGGGCGGTCCGTTCGCCTGGTTTTTTAAACCTGGAGCAGCGTTTGATCTCGCCCATTGGCAGACCCCGCCGCTCCTCGACACCGAGTCTTTTGCGGTCGTGGAGAAGTCGGCGACGCATGTGGTCTTTCGCCAAGACGGAATTTTGCAGAACTACGCCGGTTCCGAATTTCACTTACGGTTGGAGCGTAAAGTGACCTTAATCACGGACGACGCGGAATTAAACGCCGCCTTGCATAGTGTGGTGCCGGTCTATCTGAAAACCGTAGCTTACCGGACCGACAACACTTTGACGAATCGAGGCGATACCGCTTGGGCTACCCACACGGGGTTGCCCTCCCTTTGGCTGCTCGGGGTGATGAAGCCCTCGCCCGCGACACGGGTTGTCATCCCTTTTAAGCGCGGGACAATCGAAGAGCTTGGGCGGATCGTGAATGACGATTACTTTGGCCCCGTAAATTCGCAGCGTTTAAAGGTCGGCGATGGGGTGATCTTCTTTAAGGGCGATGGGCAACTGCGAGGTAAGATCGGACTGAGTGCTCGCCGGGCGACCCAGGTACTGGGGAGTTGGGATCCCGCCCGCGAGTTGCTCACGATTATCCGTTTTAATAAATATGAAGCTCCGGCCGGTTACGTTAATTCGCAATGGCAGCAGCAAGCCGTTCCGTTCGCTGGTGATGTGATCAATGCTTATAACGATGGGCCGGCGATAAAAGGGGCGAAGCCGCTGGGGCCGTTTTATGAACTCGAATCGAGTTCGCCGGCGCTTCCCCTCGCCCCGGGGCAGAGTTTTACGTATCGGCAGACGACCGTGCATCTCACGGGCGCACGTAAATCCTTGGATGTCGTCGCACGCAATACCCTCGGTGCGGGCCTCGATGAGATCGAGGCCGCGCTACCTTAGTTTTCGCAAGTGCCCGGGAAAGGACTCGAACCTTCATGCCTTTAAAGGGCGGCAGATTTTGAGTCTGCTGCGGCTGCCATTTCGCCACCCGGGCGGATTGCGGACACCCATTCACTCCTCGTGCGGGCTTCCCTGCAAGAAAATCCGACCCAGTCTTGGTGGCCGCATACATTTTATATCAGTGGGGGCGGCTGGAAATTAATTAAAAACAAAAAAGGCGCTCCCATGGGAGCGCCTTTCGTTAAGGAACCGAAGTAAATTACTTGGTGCCGAGGATCGCGTCCTTGGCAGCCTTAGCTACGCGGAACTTCACGACCTTCTTTGCCTTGATCTGAATCGTTTCGCCAGTGGCAGGGTTACGACCGAGGCGAGCCTTGCGCTGAACGAGGACGAGCTTACCGAGACCAGGAAGCGTGAAGGAGTTCTTCGCGTTCTTGTAAGCAAGAGCGGCGATGATCTCGAGAATTGCTACGGCCTGCTTCTTGCTGAGTTCAGCTTTTTCGGCGAGGGCGGCGGCGATTTGGGACTTGGTGAGGGCTTTGGACATGTTGGTTATGGGTTGGTAGTGCAGTGATGCGGATATATTAAGTATCGAACCCCACGACGAAAACCAGCGAAAAATAAGGGTAGGGTGCAGGTTTATTTTTACCCCTACCGCTGCCCGGCGCCAAAAAAAATTGCATGCACTCAGCCGGCCGCCTATCTCCCTGCTCTGACTCATCCCCATGAAACTCACTGCGCCTCTCCGAATTTTATCTTTATTATCGCTCGGCGTCATCGCGGCAAATGCCGACGACACGGTCGCCCTTGAACCCGCCTTCCCCGGTCTGACTTTTAGCCTGCCGGTCGCCATCGCGCCGATGCCGGGAAATGACGATGTCGTGTTCATCGTCGAGAAGGGTGATCCGGTGCCGGGTCCCGAAGGCGAGAAGACCGAAGATAAGACCAAAAAGAAGAAAGCTAGTGCCTATTTCGGTGGTAAGGTGCAGATGATTAATGGCTTAAAGTCTGGTAAGCCTGTCAAAACTCAGGTTTTCCAGCTTGAGCCTAAAGATGGGAAGTTTGAGGCCGGTGGCGAATGCGGGTTCTTGGGTTTTGCGGTTCACCCTAAGTTCGCTGAAAACAAGCAAGTGTTTGTCTATTATAGCCTTAAGATTGATAGTAAATTACATCAACGGGTCTCGCGATTCTTACTTTCCAGTCTAAATCCCTTCACGGTAGACCCCGCTTCGGAGCAGCCTTTCATTACGCAGCTGGATCCTGCCGGGAATCACAATGGCGGCGATCTTCACTTCGGTCCCGATGGTTATCTCTATGTTAGCTGCGGTGATGGTGGCGCTGGGGGGGATGCCTTCGACAACGCCGGCTATATCAACAAGGGCTTCCATGCCGCGGTCTACCGTATTGATGTCGATAAGATGAAGGGTAACCCCGCCCCTAACCCCCACCCCTCGGTAACCGCCGATGCCGCGGGTCAGGCCTACTATGCCGTCCCGGCCGACAACCCATTCATAGGGGTGAAGTCTCACCGGGGGCAGGCGGTCGACCCCAAAGCGGTGAGGACCGAGGCTTGGGCCACGGGCTTGCGCAACCCATGGCGCTTCTCTTTCGACCCTAAGTCCGGTGCCTGTTTTGCCGGTGACGTCGGCCAGAATCTCTACGAGGAAATCGACATCCTTGTTTCCGGCGGCGACTACGGCTGGCACGACGTCGAAGGCTTGCATGACTTCAACCAGAAGGACGCCGCAGGTAAAAAAAGCATGCCCGGTTTGGCTCCGTCTTCGGTCTTTAAGACTCCGATTCATGAGTACGACCGGAAGCTTGGTAACTCGGTGACGGGCGGCGTAGTTTATCGCGGCGACCGGGTCCCTGCCATTCGTGACGCCTACGTGTTCGCTGATTTTGCATCGGGTCGGATTTTCGCCCTGCGCGAGAAAGACGGCAAATGGACGTCGGAACAAGTCGCCAAGGACTTTACCATTTCCGCTTTCGGCTATGACGCCTCCAACGGTGACGTGCTGATCGCCTCGCTAGTCGGCCAGGTCAAACGCATCGTCAAAAAATAATATTCTTATGCTTACGCGTCGATCTTTACTGGGTACCGCCGGGGCGGTTTTGGTGGGCGGCGCTTTGCGGCCTTTCCCGGCTTTCGCAGTCGCCTCGGCAACGCCCGCGTTTCCGGCGTGCAGTCTTTTCACGAAGCACCTCGTGGGGCTTCCCTATGATGAATTGGCTTCCGTCGTGGCGGAGTTGGGTTTCACCAGCGTAGAAGCTCCAGTCCGCAAGGGCGGGCATGTGGAGCCCGCGCGTGTCGAGGAGGACCTTCCGAAACTGGTCGAGGCTTTCAAGAAGCAGGGAATCGTCATCAGCTTGCTCACTTCTGATATCAATGCCGTCAATGAGGCTGATCGATCCGAGAAAGTCCTGCGGACGGCAAAAGCCTTAGGCATTCCGAGCTATCGGATGAAGTGGTACCCCTATGCGGGAACGAAACCTCTCTGGGCGCAACTCGATGACATCCGTCCGCAGCTCAAGGACCTCGTCGGGTTGAGCAAGGAGATCGGCATCTTGCCTTGTTATCAGAATCATTCCGGTCCGAAGAACGTCGGCGCCGGCATCTGGGATATGGCGATGCTGATGCGGGACTATCGCGCCGACGAACTTTCTTGGAACTTCGATTTTTTCCATGCCATGGTGGAGGGCGGGCTATCATGGCCTAACCACCTGGCGTTGGTGCGTGATCATCTCTCGATGGTTTACTTTAAGAATTTCAATTGGAAGGGGAGGTTGGCCGAAGGTTGTCCGCTTGCCGAAGGGACGGTCGGTAAGGACTCCGTGGTGCTCCTCCGTAAGTCCGGTTACACGGGGCCCATCTGCCTTCATGTCGAATACCTGAAGGGCGGGGTCTCTTCCCCGGATGCGCTTCGAAATGCTTTAGATTGTACGCGCAAGGATTTTGCCACGCTCAAGCAATGGTGGGCTTAAGGGTTCGCGAGGGTAGATAATGGGGGAATCTCGGGGTGCCTTAAAGATAGGCTGGAACTTGACCGCACTTGAGGTGTAAATAAGTTATCCCCGACATGAAGCCCCTCGCTCTCTTCCTTTTGGCCGCCGCCACTTTGGCCGCCGCACCTAAGTCTAATAAGTCTGTTAAGCCTGATTTGGCGCCGCCTGAGCAATTCAAGCCTGTGGAGGGCGGTGTTTTGCCCCTTGGTCTCTTTCAGGTGCCAGAAGGGTTAGAGGTTACGGTTTGGGCTCGCTCGCCCATGTTGGCGAATCCCACGAATATTGATTTCGATCCTCAAGGTCGCCTCTGGGTCAATGAGGGCGTCAACTACCGTATTTATAATGTCGGCGGCAAGCGCCGGGCTGCTGGCGACCAAGTGATTGTTCTTAGCGATACTAAAGGTCAGGGCTTTGCGGATACCGTCAGCACGTTTGTCCAAGACGAAAACTGGACGGCCCCGCTTGGTATCGCGGTACTCGACAATGTGGTTTATGTTTCCCACGCCCCGACCATTTATAAATTTACGGACGTTAATCGCGACGGGAAGTTCGATCCCGCCGTGGACAAAAAGGAAATCTTCCTGACAGGCTTCGGCGGACAGGATCACGATCACTCGCTCCATGCGCTCGTGACCGGACCTGATGGTAAGTTCTACCTGAATTCTGGAAATTGCGGCGGCGTCGTCACGGATAAGTCCGGGAAGACTTTCCGGGTTTCCAGCGGATACGTCGATCAGCGTGGCGGAACCTGGCCCTTCGACCCCAAGACGGCGGCTGGCTCCAAGAGCGACGACGGTTTCGTTTGGTCTTCCGGTTTCTCTGCCCGCATTAACGTCGACGGTACGAACGCCGAAATCATTGGTAATGGTTATCGCAATAGCTTCGAGCATTTCCCTTCTTCTTTCGGCGACCTGTTCCAAGGGGATAATGACGACTCGAGCAGCTGCCGTACTTCCTACGTGCTTGAATACGGCACCGCTGGCTACACGACGTCTTCAACTGCCAATTATAACTCCGTCAAGCGCCTCGGGCAGTCGATACCCCGCGCCCATTGGCGCCAAGACGATCCTGACACCATGGATGTCGGTGACGTCTACGGTTCCGGTTCGCCCACAGGTATCGCCGTCTACGAAAACGGCGCGCTGGGTGACGCCTGGATCGGCACCCTCCTGAATTGTGAGCCTTCGCGTAACACCATCTTCGCGTATAAGTTGGCCGTGCAAAAGGGCGGGTTCGCCTTGAATGCCGATACTCGAAAAGATTTGATTACTTCGAACCCCGGCCGCGAATTCGGGGGCACGGACTTCCATAAAATCCAAGCTGATGCTTCGACCAAGCCGAATGAACGGATCCTCTTTCGTCCGTCCGACGTCACCGTCGGTCCTGATGGGGCGATTTATATTTCTGACTGGTATGACTCGCGCGTGGGCGGCCACCAGACTTTGGATACGACCTGCTCGGGCGCGATTTATCGGATTGCCCCGAAGGGCTTCAAGTCCGTCATTCCTAAAATCGACCTTTCTACTCCGGCTGGTGCGGCGGACGTATTGCGTAACCCCGCGGTCAATGTCCGTCACCTTGGTTTCGATGCCTTGAAAGCTTTCGGTGCGAAGGCGCTGCCGGCGGTTTCGGAAATCCTCCGGGATAAAAATCCTTATATCGCCGCCCGTGGCGTCTGGCTATTGCCTTACCTCGGCGACGAGGGTGTCGCTCGCGCGAAGGCGTTACTCAAGGATGCAAACCCTTCTCAGCGTCGCTTGGCTTTCCAAGCGCTCCGCCGGTCGGGTCAAGATGTGACATCGATGGCTGCCGAACTGGCCACCGACGCCGATGTCTCCGTCCGTCGCGATGTGGCGACTTCGTTGCATGCGGTGCCAGCCGATAAGGCCGTGCCGATTTTAGTTACGCTCGCGCAGCGGCTTGATACCTCGGACAAAAACTCGCTCGCGGCTTTCGGTATCGGTTCGGCCGGTAAGGAAACCGCCGTCTGGCCCGCGATTAAATCTGCCATGGTCAAGTCGGGTCCGGAATCTTGGTCCCCTGAAGTGGAACGGATCGCTTGGGTCCTGCACCCGGCGGATGCTGTGGCGGAACTTGCTGCCCGGTCGACTTCGGCTAAATTATCCCAAGAGCAGCGCGCCTTGGCCGTCGAGACTCTGTCCTTTGTCGAAACCAAAGAAGCGGCGTTGGCCATGATCAACTTGGCTGTGGACGGTTCGCCGGTGAAATCTGAAGCCACCCGCTGGGCGCTCATGCGTATGATCGGCTTTTGGTCTGCCTTTGATATTCGGACCGAGCTTAAGAACGCCGGCGTCTACGATGCGGCGAAGATCGTAGTCAGCCCCATCGTGGTCCCCGAGGCTCCTAAGCCGACTTATACGGTGCAGGATGTTCTGGCTAAGACGGGCGACGCCACTCGTGGCGCCCAGCTGGTTCAGCGCTGTACCATGTGCCACCAGGTTTCTGGCAATGGGCCAGCCTACGGCCCGGAGCTCCGCACCTTTGCGGCGCGACAGGGCAGGGATGCGGTCATCGTGGCGATGGTTGAGCCTTCGGCGAGCATCGCCCTGGGTTACGAGGGTTCGACAATCACCCTGAAAAAGGACGCCGGCATGATCGATGGCCGCCTTCTTTCCGCCAACGACCCGATGGTCATCATCTCGACGGGTGGGGTCACTCAGCTCGTGCCCAAGGACCGGGTTGCCGGGAAAGCCGAAAAGATGACTCGTTCCTTGATGATGTCGGCCGAGCAATTAGCCCTTTCGGCCCAAGATGTGGCTGATATCGCGGAGTGGCTGGTTAATTACAAGTAAGCCCCGGGTAGTATTATCTTCACTAAAGGGGGCCTTTTCGTCGAAAAGGCCCCCTTTTAATTTACCGCTTGCGTCTCGGCTGGGGGTTATCAAGTTCGACCCTCCTTCCTCTGGGCAAGGCACGGCCGCACAACGCGGGTCCGCGACTTACCAGAACCTAAAGTCACCTTATCTCTATTATGAAGCAGCTCAATCTCACCGTCACCAGCCGCGAGCTCAACGGCCGTGGTCCCTCCCGTCGCCTTCGCATCGCCGGCTCCATTCCTGCCATTATTTATGGCAAATCTGGCAACCAGAGCGTTTCTGTCGCTCAGGAAGCCTTCCGCGACCTCATGCGCGCCAAGGGTAACGCCACTTCGTTAATCGACCTGAACGTCGACGGTAAAAAAATGCTTTCTTTAATTAAGGAGTTCCAGCGCCACCCCATCACCCAGAAGTTCTTGCACATCGATATCATGGAGATCGACCCAAGTTCTCCGATGTCCGCTGCCGTCCCCGTCCGCGTTAAGGGCGAAGCTCATGGCGTTAAGACCGAAGGCGGTACGCTCGCGATCGTCTCGCAGACAATCAATGTTCGCTGCTTACCTAAGGACCTGCCCGAGTTCATCGAAATCGATGTCACCGAGCTTAAGGTCAACGAGTCGATTCACGTCGGCGAAGTTAAGGCCCCTGCTGGTATCACTTTCTCGGGCGATTTAAAGCGCGTCGTCATCGTCTGTTCCGAAATGGCCGAAGAAGAAGCCGCCGCCGAACCAGCAGTTGTTGCTGGTGCCGCCCCGGCCGCCGACGGTACCGCTGCCCCAGCCGCTGCTGGTGCCGCTCCGGCCGCTGGTGCCGCCCCGGCCGCCGCCGCCCCGGCTGCCAAGAAGTAATTTTCCGCGCCGGGCGTTGCTCCCGGTACCCGTTCTTTGAAGTCAAATGCCATTCTCGGTCATCGCCGCCCTCGGTAATCCGGGCCGAGAATATTCCGCCACGCGTCACAACGCCGGCTGGATCATCGTGGACGCCCTGGCTACCCAAGCTGGTGCGGCCTGGAAGGTCGAAAGCCGTTTCCCGGCTTCGGTCGCTAAAATCACTTTCGGAGGTAACTCCGTTTTTCTGATCAAGCCACTCACCTTCATGAACGAAAGCGGACAGCCCATCGCGGCTTTCCTTCGTTTCCACCAGATCGAGCTAACCGAACTCGTCGTCTTGCACGATGATATCGCTTTTGAACCAGGACAGCTTCGGCTTTCCCAAGGAGGTTCGGCGGCGGGACATAACGGCATTATCAGTTGCATTCACCACCTAGGTGAAGGGTTTGTCCGAGCTCGCCTCGGCATCGGCCCCAAGAAGCACCCCGAGCAAGACCTCGCCGACCACGTGCTCGGTCGTCTGCCCGCTCCCGAACTGGAACTTTTAACGCAACGCAGCCCCGACTTCATCTTAGGACTCGAAACACTTTTTTCCCGCGGCCTACCAGCTGCTCAAAACCTCACCAACAGAAAAACACCATCACCATGACCACCGCCACGCTCCGCCGCTCCTACCGCTCCAGCCTGATCCTCGACCTCCGCGGATCCACGGACGCTCCTGAGACGGTCATCGACAAGCTCAAGGACATTCTGAAGTCGATTGATTGCAAAGTAAACGAAGTCGAAAACCTCGGCCAGAAAGAGTTCTCCCGCGCCGTCGACCGTAAGTTCGTCTCCGGTCTCTACGTCCAATTTCACTACGAAGGACCCATCACCGCTCCTACCGCTTTTCGCGAAAAACTGCGCCTCGACCGCACCATCGATCGAATCATGACGCAGGTCATCCGGTAATCCTCAAACTTCTTTCGCCGTGGCTGCATCCTATAATCGCGTTATTCTCGCTGGTAATATGACCCGCGATCCGGAGGCCCGCGCCCTCCCTTCGGGACAGCCGCTCACCAAGTTCTCCCTCGCCGTCAACCGCTCCTATACCACCAAGGAAGGCGAAAAGCGCGAAGAAGTCACTTACGTCGACATCGAGAGCTACGGCAAGCAGGCTGAAATTATTGCCAAGTATTGCGGCAAGGGTTCGGGTATCTTGGTCGAAGGACGCCTCAAGCTAGACCAATGGGAAGACAAGAAGACGAACGAAAAGCGTTCTCGTCTCGGAGTCGTCCTCGAAAACTTTACCTTCATCGGTGGCAAAGCCCAGGGTGGCGAAGAGGGCGGTTCCGCCCCACGTACCCGCGGCGGCAACGACACCCCTTCGCCCGCGCCTGATAACGGCGGCGACGATGTTCCTTTCTGATTTCCCTCCATCCCCTTAAACCCAAGCAAGCAATTACCATGGCATTCATCGAAGTTCTCCTCATCAAACCCGTCGACGGCCTTGGCGCCGAAGGCGAGCAAGTCCGCGTCCGCGCTGGCTTTGCCCGTAACTATTTACTGCTCCAGGGCATCGCTCTGCCAGTTAATCGTGCTAACACTAAGTACATCGAGTCCCTGAAGAAGGCTCGCGATGTGCGCGAATCCCGCGACCTTGAAGCCGCTAACGAAACCGTCACCAAGTTGGCGGCCCTGAAGCTCGTCTTCGCCGTCAAGACCGGTGAAGGAGGCAAGATGTTTGGCGCAATCAGCACCGCTGAGATCTCCGCTAGGCTCGCGGAAGCCGGCATCGAAATCGAACGTAAGCGTATTCACCTCGGCCAAGGTCCCGTCAAGGTGCTTGGCAAGCACACCTGCGGCATTCGCCTGCATGGCACGGTTACCGTCGACCAAGAGTTTGAAGTGGTTTCCGAAAACCCTATCGAAGCCATTGCTGAGGAAGCCCCTGAAGTCGAAGAACGCGAGTACCGCGACGACAAAGGCAAGAAGTCCCGCAAGCCTCGTAAAGAGAAGTCCGGCAAGTAACCCTTTGCTGCTGACCAAACAAAAGCCCGCCAAACGGCGGGCTTTTTTGCGCTCGGGTGCTCGGGCGATCAGCGCTCCTTAATCCAGTCTGGGCTCACAATGGCGAATTCGAGGTGGCCTTTATAGAAGTTGAGCTGCCCAACCCATTTGACGGCCACGCCCTTCTTAATCGCCTTCACGGCCTGCAGAAGCTTGGGGTCTGGCACGTAGACTGGATAGCGCGTCTCCCCGATCGTGATCGAAGGCTTCGTGCCGCCGTTGCAGATACCTTCGAGCAGATACAGCTCGCCGATACTCTTACTGATTTGCTCTGGACTCAACGTCGGCAGGGTCTTGGCGTCGTGCAGCTTGCTCCGGTCCAATTCCGCGGGGAACGCCGGTAGGCCGAGCGCCGGAGCGAGTTCGGGGCGGGTCAGCGGCGAGGCGCCGGCTTCGGTGCGCAGGACGAATTCGGCTTTGACGGGGAAGTGATCGCTCACGCCGGCTCCGGGGCCATAGTTGCTCAAGCGCCAGGGGACGACTGGGTAGGTGTGGGCGTTCAATCCGGGGAGGATTATGGCACCGAAGCTGCCACCGACGTAGTCGACACCCTTGCCGTCCGCCAGCCCGCGCGAGATGACGAGATGCATGAGCGTTCCCCACTCGCCTTGGTATTCGTCGGACTTACGCTCGGCGGGCTCGACGTCGAACCAGAGGTTGTAAAGGTCGGCGCCGCCGCTCGCCAACTTGCCAGCATCGCCCTGCGCACCGAGCACGTCTTGGATACCGGTCTTGGGCATGTACGGGTAGCGCTGCTTGTGATTGTAATGGGAGTTAAGGTCGCCTCCGAAGATGATGTTGGCCTTGGGGTCGGCCTTGAGGATTTCGTCGATGCGCGTCCGGGCTACGCCGGCGTTCTGGATGCGGGTGGGTTCGGTCTGGGCGCTGCCGGCACCGCTCTTCCAGTGGTTCGCGAAGACGAACAGCGACTCGCCGCCGAATTCCAATTCGGCTTCGACGATCGTGCGGGCTGCCTCCAGGTGATGCTGCCGCGTGCTCTTGACAGGCAGGCGGGTGAGGATGGCGCAATGGATGGCCTCCTGATTTAAATCAACGATGTCTCCAAGGACGATTTTATAGCCCGTCAGGCCTTCATCTTCCAGTGCCTTGATGAGCCAGGCTTCGATGGGCGCGCCGCTCTGCTCGGGGGTAAGCTCACCTTTAAGGATATCGCGGTAGTTCCGGTCGCGGTGCGCAGCCACGAAGGCCTCCGGCGTGATGGTGGTGGCCGGGGTGTGGTCGGCTTCGAGTTCGCCGAGGATCAGGACGTCGGGGCCGCGGCCATTCTCCGTGGTCTTCAGTACGGCCGCGAGGCGGCTAAGCTTAGCGGCCAGCTTCTCTGGGGTCCAGCGCTCGGGGCCGGAGCCCGTGACCGGAAAATCGTCATACAACGAAACGGCATCAAGGTCGAAGAGGTTCTCCACGTTATAAGCCATCACGGTGAAGGGCCGGGTGCCTGACCCCGTTTTTTCTTCGGCATACCCCGCGGGCAGGGAGAACAGTGCCGCAACGAAGAGGAGGCCAGGCAGAATCTTTTTATGAATCATAAAAAATACGATGGATGGACGAGGGGTAATACCCACCGCTAAATCGGTTAAATCCGT
>Ga0114966_10001049_pt1 | contig 25842 bp, 16 predicted proteins | sample M_130207_XF_Meta_FD_87029 | JGI IMG/M metagenome (GOLD analysis project Ga0114966, IMG submission 87029) | Freshwater microbial communities from Lake Montjoie, Canada to study carbon cycling - M_130207_XF_MetaG | ecosystem: Environmental > Aquatic > Freshwater > Lake | place: Lake Montjoie... | reverse complement strand
TTCGCACTGTCACGCCGCCCTGATGAGCGATCCCAACCAGCTCGACGACACGCTTCTCTCCGCATCGAACGATGCGGACGACATGGCGACCCTCCGCGTCCCCAAGCCTGCGGCTTCGGCCATGCCGGATGACCTGAAGACATTCATCGTCGCCAAGCCTGCCGCATCTCCAGCGCAGGTTGCGCTTGAGGCGACATCGCCCATGGGCGCGAATCCCGCTGCTCCAGTGCCTTTCATCTTTGGCAAACGCATCGCGAAGGGTGGCATGGGTGCGATTCTCGAAGCAAGCGACTGCAAGCTCGGCCGCACCATCGCGGTCAAGGTCATGCTTTCCGAGGCTGGCTGTAGCGAGGAGCAGAAGCAGCGCTTCATTCAGGAAGCCGCCGTGCTGGCACGGCTGGCGCATCCCAACATTGTGCCGGTCTATGATCTCGGACTCGATGCCAAGGGCGAGCTCTTCTACACGATGAAACTAGTGAAGGGCGTGACATTGCAGCACATCCTCGATGACCTGCGCAAGGAGAAGCCTGAGGCGCTGGAGCATTACACGCTCGATCGCCAGCTCACCATCTTCCGCAAGGTGTGCGACGCGCTGGCCTTTGCGCATGCGCAGAACATCATCCACCGCGATTTAAAGCCGGAGAACATCATGGTGGGTGAGTTCGGCGAGGTGCTCGTCATGGACTGGGGAATCGCAAAGATTCTCGGAGAGGCTGACAAAGTGAGCACCCATTTGGCAGCGAGTCCGTCAGCTCTCACCGGAACAGCCTCCCTCACTGCCACGATGGACGGCGCGGTGATGGGCACGCCGAACTATATGGCGCCCGAGCAAGCGATGGGGAAGGTGAACGAACTCGACGAACGCTCCGACATCTTCTCTCTTGGCGGCATCTTGTATGCCATCCTCACGCTGCGGCCCCCGGTGGAAGGAAAAGACGTGTGGGAGGTGCTGGAGAAGGTGCAGGCAGCGAACATCACCGCCCCAACAACGTTTGGATCCACCACCGGCAAAGGCAAACCTGGCCTGAAGGGCGACGTGCTCGAAGCGAAGAAGATCACGCCGCTGCCGCATATGCCCGGCGGGAAAGTGCCGAATGCGCTTTCCGCGGTGGCGATGAAGGCACTGACGCTCGATAAAGCGAAGCGCTATCAAAACATCGCCGCCTTCAGCGCGGACATCGAAGCCTATCAAGGCGGCTTTGCGACCTCGGCGGAGAATGCGGGCGCGCTGACACAGCTCAAGCTGCTCATGCTGCGACACAGAGCGGTGACGGCCTCACTCATGGCGATGTTGATGCTAAGCATTGGCTTTGTGCTCGAGGTGATGGCCAGTGAACGCAAGGCGTCTCAGAACGAGCAGATCGCCTTGAAGGAAAAAGAAACGGCACGCCAGGCACTCGCAAAGTCGCAGCTCGATATCGCGGAAAAGGAGTTCCATCTCGGCAAATTCGTCGAGGCGCAGAAGATCATCGAAGAGACGCCGGAGAGCTTTCGTGATGCAAACTGGCGCTTCCTGCTCGCCCACTCGCGCGACTTCACCGCCGAGCTTACCATTCCTGGAAAAGGGGGAGCGTCCCGGTTGCAGTTTCTGCCTCAGGGCGACTGTTTCGCTGTCAGATGTTGGGCTGGTTTCATCGGCATTTTCTCCATCACGGGCTCTCAAATGGGCAACTGGGTTCCGGTGAAAGGTCCGGGCACCTTCGGGATCGATAGCGCTGGAAGCAGGATGGCTTTCGCTGCGTCGGCCACTGAAGTCGCGGTGCAGGAGGTGGCGACAGGCAAACTCGTCAGCCGCTGGGCCTGCGAACCCGATGCGAATGAGAACGTGCTTCTTAGTCCCGATGGCAGGACGGTTCTGGTCGCCAGTGGCAAGCAACTCTTCGCCCATGCTGCGGAGACCGGCGCTCAGCTTTGGAAGCACTCGTGTGCTCAGGTTTGGAAGCACCATTTTGTCGGCGTCGTGCCCGCCTTCAGCCCGGATGGACGAACGGTGGCCGTGGTCTCAGAAAAGGAGGGACTGAGTTTGAAAGTTCAGCTCCTTGATACGGGCACTGGGGCCGTTCTCAGCACTTTCGAAGCCACTGCGGACAATCCCGATAAGACGACTCTGCAATTCACCCAGGCCGGGGACCGCCTTGCGTGTCTCGGCGGCGACGAAGTGATTCTTTGGGATGCGAAAACCGCCGCGAAAATCCGCGCCTTCCATCTTACAGGGGAGACCGTGAAGATGCTCAGTCCTAGTGGCGATACGCTGGCCACCATCAACGGCAGCCGCATCCGCCTGTGGGACATGACGACGGGGCATTTGCTGCGTTCGCTGAACGGAGCCCGCACCGGTGTGATTGACCTCGCCTTCAGCCACGATGGGAGAATGCTGCTTTCGTCGCAGAATTCAGCCAGAGACGGCATCCTTCATGTCTGGCCGACGCGGCTCGGGGAAGAGACTGCCTCCTTGCGTTTTAGAAACATCCCAGCCCGCCGCATCATCTTCGACCGGGACGGTTCAAAGTTCTATGCCTGCGCTCGCAATGCCGGGGCGTGGGAAAGCCGCGGTGGCCGTGAGACATGGAAGTATTCCACGGGACTCGCACAGCTTTATGATCTGGCAGTCCATCCCCGCGATGGCTCCATGCTTGTGTCTGAGCATGGGAAACCGGCGTTCGCTCATGTGTCGTCCGGTGGGGAGGTGTTGGAGGCGTTTGGTTCAAGTTCCAACTCGAGTGCGCGGTTTAGCAGCACCGGCCAGCTTTTTCTCGCCGTGGATCTTGCCTTTGCTAACATCCATTCCGGCTCGGCTTTTACCGTTATGGAATACCCATCCGGCAAAGTGCTGCGGAGGATTCCCCTCGAAAATCCCCGCCAGCCCTTCGCTGCCTTTTGCCTCGACGATGCAGCCGTCGCCACCGCCGCGCTCGCCGGTGGGATCACCGTGTGGAACTGGAAGGCCGGCAAGCCACTCCGGCAGATCGACGCCGCGCAGACCGGGAGCATCGCCTGCCTCGTGTCCAGCCCCGACGGCCGATACCTCGCCACCGGTGGACCCGACCGTTGGATTCGCATCTGGGAGGCGACGACGGGCCGGCTGAAAGCGGCCTTCCGCGTGCACTGGGAGGGGGTGACCTGCGTGAAGTTCAGCCCCGACGGGAGCGAACTCCTCAGCGGCAGCGAAAACGGCATGGTGAGCGTTCACGACGCCGCCACCGGCGAGGAACGGCTCGCCTTTTACGGCCTCACCACTCCAGTGGTGGATGTGGACCTCAGCGCCGACGGCAAGCTCATCGCCGCGATCACCACCGACGGCTTCACCAAGGTGTGGGACCGCCAGCTCTCCAGCGCCGCCGCCCTGCTGCCGAAAGCTGTGAGTGCAGTCGCGCCGGTGGCGGCAGCCAGCCCCGCAGCAAAAGTGGAACCTCCGACAGCACTCGAGCCAGCTCCGCCAAAGCAACCGAAGCCGGCACTCCCGAAGGATGCCGATGGTTGGGAAGACCTCCTCGCCCCGCTCACCCCGGAGCTCGTCAAGCAGACTGGCCATGGCTGGAGCCTGAAAGACGGCGAGCTTTTCAGCCCGACCACGAAATGGGCGACGCTGCCGCTGCCCGTCGAAGTATCCGGCACCAGCTACCAAGTGCGCGTAAAGTTGCGGCAGCTCACCGCGAAGCATGTTTTCCACCTCGTCCTCCCCGTCGCGGACCGAATGTGCGGGTTCGATTTTGAAGGGCGTATATCCGGCGGCATCTACACCGGCCTGATCTTGGTGAACAAGTATGGCAAAGACCTGCCCGACGTCGTGGAGGGCAAACTGGTGAACGACACCGAGCCGCACGAAATGGAAGTGACCGTGGGCCTCGACGGCGCGAACGCCACCATCACCACCACGCTCGACAGCAAACTCCTCTACGAATGGACCGGCCCCACCGCCGCCCTCAGCCAGGCGAAGCTATGGGCCACCACCAAGCCCGGTGTCCTCGCGCTCGGCACCTACAGCGGCGGATGGGTGGTGTCGGAGGTGAAGGTGAAGCGGCTGGAGGCGGGGAAGTAAACCCCGTAGGCCTCTGGGGGCCATTTTCGTCCAAAACGGCTCGTTCCGGAGAAAAAAACGCTGTCGCAGGCTCGTTCACCGGAAGCGGTGGCTCGTTCACCGAAGGCGGTGGCTCGTCCACCGGAAGCGGTCGCTCGTTCACCGAAGGTGGTGGCCCGTTCACCGAAGGCGCTGGCTCGTTCAGGGAAAGCACTGGCTCATTCAGGGAAAGCACTGGCTCGTTCAGCGGAACCCGGTGCCCTCGGCACTTGGGCTGTGTTCGAGGTCAAGGTGAAGCGGCTGGAGAAGTGATCCGTGATTTCTCCTTGGAAGCATGACTCGCCTCTGTGCTTGAAACCTTCCGCGTCCTGCGGCATGTCCGCCGCCCCTCTTACAACCATGTCCGCCGAACGAAAAACTCTCGAAGAACGCGCTCAGATGTCCGACATCGACCGCCTGCGCCACTCCTGTGCCCATGTGATGGCCACTGCCATCCTGCGCCTGTGGCCGAATGCCCAGTTCGCATACGGTCCGCCGGTCGAAAACGGCTTCTACTATGACTTTGACTTGCCGGACCACCGCATCACGCCGGATGACTTCGAGAAGATCGAGGTGGAGATGAAGAAGATATCTAAAGAGAACCAGAAGTTTGAATGGAAGGGCATCAGCCGCGACGAAGCGAAGGCGATGGCTGTAAGCGGTCGTCTTGGCGGCCTCACGGAGCGCCCAGGTAACCCCAGCGTGTTCAAACTCGACCTCATCGACAAGATTCCTGAAGGCGAGCAGATCTCCTGCTTCCAGAACGGTGACTTTATCGACCTCTGCGCCGGACCGCACGTTGGCTACAGCGGTAAGTGCAAGAACGTGAAGCTCATGTCGGTCAGTTCGTCATTCTACATGGGCGACGAAACGAAGCCGCAGCTTCAGCGCCTCTACGGCACCGCTTTTCCTTCCAAAGAAGAACTCGACCAGCATCTCGTGCAGCTCGAAGAAGCCAAGAAGCGCGATCACCGCAAGCTGGGCCGCGAATTGAAGCTCTTCCACATCGACGAAGCGGTGGGCCAGGGTTTGATCCTGTGGACGCCGAATGGCGCGATCCTGCGCCAGGAACTGCAAAACTTCATCAGCGAGGAACTGCGCAAGCAGGGCTACAGCCAGGTCTTCACGCCGCACATCGGCAAAGTGGGCCTCTACAAGACCAGCGGTCACTTCCCATATTACAAAGACAGCCAATTCGCGCCTGTCATTGAGAACGATGATCTCGCGAAGGTCATCAAGGAAGGCTGCGGTTGCTGCGAAGTCATGGAACGCCTCGGCGCGGTGTCCGCCAAGATGCGCCAGGAACTCAACGAGCGCGCTGGCAAGGAAGTCGTGCCCGAAGACCGCGTGCTGCCCGATGACCAGCTTCTCGACGGCTTCCTGCTTAAGCCGATGAACTGCCCGCACCACATCAAGATCTACGACAGCCAGCCGCACAGCTACCGCGATCTGCCCGTGCGCCTCGCCGAGTTCGGCACGGTGTATCGCTGGGAGCAGAGCGGTGAGTTGAACGGCCTCACCCGCGTCCGTGGCTTCACGCAGGATGATGCGCATCTCTTCTGCACCGAGGAACAAGTCGCTGCTGAAGTCCTCGGCTGCCTCAGCCTCGTGAAGATCGTGCTCAGCACCCTCGGCATGACGGATTACCGCGTCCGCGTTGGTCTGCGTGATCCTGACAGCAGCAAATTCACCGGCAATCCCGAGCAGTGGGACAAAGCCGAAGACGCCTGCCGCAAAGCCGCCGCCACCCTCGGCGTGCCCTTCACCGAAGAACCCGGCGAAGCCGCGTTCTATGGCCCGAAGATCGACTTCGTCATTAAAGACGTCATCGGTCGCGAATGGCAGCTCGGCACCGTGCAGGTCGATTACGTCCTGCCCGTGCGCTTCGACCTCACCTACAACGGTGCCGATAACAAGGCGCATCGCCCCGTCATGATCCATCGCGCGCCCTTTGGCAGCATGGAGCGTTTCTGTGGCGTGCTCATCGAGCACTTCGCCGGTCATTTCCCGACCTGGCTTGCTCCCGAGCAGGTCCGCATCCTCACCATCAGCGAGAAGGTCGATGCCTTCGCCGATGAAATCTACGCCCAGCTCAAAGCCGCCGGCCTGCGCGTCTCGCTCAACAACGACGCCGATAAGATTGGGGCCAAGATCCGCAACGCCCAGCTCGACAAGATCCCCTATATGCTCGTCCTCGGCGAAAAAGAAGCCGCCGCGCAGTCCGTCGCCGTCCGCCACAGCAAGAAGGGCGATCTCGGCGTCAAACCGGTCGCCGATTTCCTCGCAGAGATCACGGCGGAGGTGAAGGAGCGGAGGTTGTAGCTGCGCTTGCCGCGCTGCAAAGGAGCGAGGCCTGCGGAGAGAGTGGGTCTTTTTCTTTTATTTTTTTCCGGATGCCTGTAACCTTCTGGCGCAGGCAGCGGATGAGAGCATTCAGACCGCTGTGAGTCGGTCTGACCTTTCACCCGCCATGCAATCCTATCCTTGGAACCCACACCTGCGTTTCTGCTGCTTGGGCATGCTAGCTTGCGTCGGCTTCCTTACCTCCTGCGCTCCGAGTCACGACGGCTTCGGCTACAAGAAGGAACTGCATCCGATGGACGTGCGCAATTACACCGATCGATTGATCGATCATGACCAACCCGGTTGGGACCCGCTGGGCATCTGGCGGAAACAAGGAGGGAAGCCGCCAGTATTCGTTCCTGCGGACATGCCGACCAAGGCACTGGTGGATAATGCTCATGGCTCCTGGACGGCCGATGCTGCCGATGGCAGCCGCTTCTTCGTGCCAAAAGGTGGTACGCGGCGCTACTCGGAAGGCTTGCTCAAAGCCGAGGCCATGAAGGTCACCAATCGCATTTCCAAGCGCGGAAACGCGTTGGTGAATGCTTTGGGCGTGCTGGTGTTCTGGCCGCTCGGCATTGCGGGAGCCGCCGTGCAAGGGGTGAACCTTCCTTGAAGGAGTCCGTTAATCCGCGTTCTTCGCCCTCCCCCAACTCACGGCGCAAACTGCAACGATCCCAGAATCTTCGGCACGGCGGAGACCTTTGAGATGTGCTGCCCGGTGGAGTAGAAGGAGAGCACCCAGATGCGATTGTTGTGCGGCAGATGCACCTGCACGATCGACTGTGACTTGTCGCGACTGCTTGCTTCGCAGCGGAAGGCGTTTGCGCCAGCTAGACTGAACATGCCGGAGCGTTCGATCTTGTTGAAACCTCCTTCGGCCAGCGTGCGCTGGGTGCCTTTCTGATAAACCGCATTCGCCACCAGAGCGTCCTTGGAGCCGGGATCATTCGCACCGAGCGGACCTGCGAGGACAAAGCGCTGGTTCCCATTGTTGGCAGCCGCGAAGAGCAAGGTGTTGGCTGGCGCGGTTTTGGCGATTCTCCAGCCATCCGGCAGCGCGACGGCCAGGCGATGTGCGGGAATCATCACCATCTCACCGCCTTTGACTGGTGTGACCTTCATGGAGGCGTTGTTGGCACAGTTCGTCAGGAATAGGGCGGAGAGCAACAGCAGCAGGGCGGAGAGGCTTTTCATGAGAAGAGTCGGTTTCGGGAGCGCATCAAGCAACGGTGCAGGCGTGAAGGCAACTCGAAATGAAATCTACTGCCGCTGACGCATTGGGTCGAGGCTTTTGGCCGGGAGGTGAGGGAGATACTTGCCGACGGCGTGGATGCGGTATGATGACTACGTGAGAATGACGGCTAATTTTTTCCGCCTAGTGCTGCCACTGCTGGCAATGGTGTCGTGCCGACACGTGGAAAAGCCGAAGATCCAGGCCGTGCGGAAAGCTCTGGCACCCGTGGGTCAAAGATTGGTGGTGAGTGTGGCAGAGCAGATGATGGTGACGTTTGACCGTGATCAGCCGAAACGAATGTATCCGGTGAGCACCTCGAAATTTGGGACCGGGGACAAACCCCGCTCCTACAAGACCCCGCTGGGACAACTGAAGGTCGTGGAGATCGTGGGGCAGGGATTGCCAGCCGGAGCAAAACTGAAAGCAAGACAGCCGACAGGGGAGATCGTGCCGGTGGATGCGCCAGGGCGAGATCCAATCGTGACACGCATCCTGCGGTTGCAAGGCATGGAGCGGCGCAATGCATGGACGATGGCGCGTGCGATCTACATCCACGGCACGCCGGAAGAATCGAAGCTCAAGACGCCGGCGTCCTATGGCTGTGTGCGGATGGCTTCTGCGGACATCATCAGCCTATGCCGATGGGTCAAGGTTGGCGCACGGGTGGACATCCTGGCGGGAAAGCTGCCAGCACCAAATACATTGCCGCCATGAGATGTGATTGGGGGAGGGGAGTTGAGCTTGCTCAGGGATTGAGATATGGCTGAAGTACCGTATGTAGTGGTGATTCGTCTCTTTCCCAATCCTCATGCCTTATTCCTCCCTGCAACGTCGGCACATCCTAAAAATCGTCGCACAGACGGTGTTTGGCACGCTGGTGGTTTGGTATGCGAGCGCGATCTTGAGTTTTGCAGGCAGCTCGTACGGTTTTAATAATCGTTTCTCGGAGGTGGCAGTGCAGCACCACTGGTGGTTTTTGGTGTGGAGTAATCTGGTGGTGCTGAAGGGCTATTTGCTTGTGGCGGCAGGGTATGTGGCGCTGATTTACCCACTGGTGCGGCTGTGGGGGAAGGTGCAACCGCTGGCTCGCTGGGGTGTGGTGTGGCGCACACTGCTCTTTGCAGGACTGCTTTATGGGTTTTTCATCTTCAAGCTCATGCTAGAGAAGCCGTACTTCGGCGACTACAGCTATCTGCTGGGCTGGTATGATGCACTGGGTCGTGTGTGTGGCACGGGTGTGCAGGACGCGGTGCATGCGTTGATTGTGCAGGTTTTTCCAACGTTAGCTCTTGCTGCTGCGGCAGGCTTCTATCTTTTTGAGCTAAGAGCTTGGTTCACCCGTTCAGCGCGGCCTCTGCTTTTCAGTTTTGCGGCCGTCATGGGTATCCTAGCGCTGCTAGTGGTGAGTGGTTATGGTGTCAGCCGTACGCCTGATGCCGCAGAAATGTCGATTGGACACAAACGGCCCAAGAACATCGTTATTCTGGGATCGGACTCGCTGCGAGCGGATCATCTCTCGTGCAACGGTTACCATCGCCTGACATCGCCGAACATTGATCGCATCGCGGCACATGGAGTGAATTTTGAGCGCTGCCTGACCCCGATCGCCTCGACGCTGGAGTCGCTGACGAGCATGTTTTCCTCACAATATCCGCACACCCATGGAGTGCGGCACATGTTTCCGAATCGTGCCATGGTGGACACGGCGAACCGTGAGTCGCCGTCGCTAGGCGCGGAATTACAGCGACAGGGATACGATACAGCTGTGATCGGCGATTGGTGTGCTTGCGGCTTCAACGAACTGCCGATGGGTTTCAAGGACATCATCGTTTCTGACTTTGACAACTTCCGTGTGTACATGAGCGAGGTGGTGTTTTTGCATCACCAAATCCTGCCGCTGTTCTTCGATAATCATGTGGGCCACATGCTGTTTCCGAAGCTGAAGTCGTTCGCTAACTACATGACGCCTGAGGTTGTTACGGATCAGGTGATTGACCGCCTCAAACAGCGCAAAGCAGACGGGAAGGCGTTTCTCCTCATGGGTTATTATTCCTGCACACACCTGCCTTACAAGACGCCGACGCATTACGCGAAGCTGTGGACCGATCCGAAGTATGACGGCCCGCATAAGCATGAGCTAGCGTTGAATGTAGACCAGTTCATCGGTGGCACCGACATCAATGAGAAGTGGAGCAAACTACCACGCAAAGAAGTAGAGCAGATAACCGCTTTGTATGACGGCTGTGTGCGCATGTTTGATGATTCCGTGGGACGTGTGGTCGCGGAACTCGAGAAGCAAGGTCTGATGGACGACACGATCATCCTAGTCACCGGCGATCATGGTGACGATCTCTTTGAACCAAACTGCACCTTTGGCCATGGGACGACCTTCAATGGTGGGGATCAGGCGAATCATGTGCCCGCAATTTTCCATATCCCCGGACTAGCCAAACCGCAGCGGCATACACACAACACGCGCACGCTCGACTTCGCCCCCACGCTGCTCGACCTCGTTGGTGCTCCAGCGCAGTCACGCTTTGAAGGCACGAGCCTCGCACCCTTAGTGCGTGGAGAGAAGAAGAGCCTGGGCCTGGCCTACTTTGGCGAAAGCAGCTATTTGTTCTTCCGCCGCACTATTCCGGGCGAGGAACCTCTCTTTATCCCGCCCATGGATGAAACCACCTTTATCGACCCTGATTTCGATTTTCATTTCGTGCTGAAGGATAAATTTCAAGACGCCGTGCTGAAGACCAAAGAACACTGCGTGCGCACAGAACGCTTCAAATACATTCGCACCCCCGGCGTTCAGCGCTCGATCGAGCGCTTGTTTGATCTGCATGAGGATCCGCATTGCGAGCGTGATGTGAAGAAACTTTATCCCGAGGTGAAAGCACGCCTCGGTGCTGCGCTCGACAAGTGGCTCACCACCCACGCACAAAGTACCACGCAGGAAATTTTTGGCATCCTTGGTGAAGAAGCACTGCAACCCGTCACTGCACCGTGAATGACGTCGATCTTCCGCATCTCGTCATCGGTGCGTGCATGAACGTCCATCGCGCGTTGGGGCCAGGCCTCACAAGGGACGCCTATGTCGAATGTCTTGCGATCGAGCTGCGGGAAATGGAATTCGATTTCAAACGTAATGCGCCATTGGAATTTGATTACCTCGGAAAGCGCGTCAAGACCGCCACACGGCTCGATTTTGTCATAGGTGGTTCACTTTTGCTGCAAGTCCGCTCGCAAGAAGCCATCACAAAGCAAGAAGAACAGCAAATGGAGTCAATGCTCAAGCTCTGCCTAATTCGCACCGGCTTGTTGGTGAACTTCAATGTCCCCAAGCTGCGCAAAGGTATTCATCAAGTGACAATCAAGCCAGGGGACCATTCCAAGGCCCAAGCTTAATGGATGAATTGAACTGACCAAACTAGTTTACCACTCTCTTGGTATCTAGCATCTCCTAGTTATCAAAAACGCCTCCAAATAATGAGGATAATCTTACATATGTATGATTGTGAGGCCTTCATTGTTGCGGAAAATCATCCCAGTAATTTAAACTGAAGAATTTCCGCAATAACTGAATTCATTTTTGCATACATGAATCCTTTTTTCGTTATGAAAACCCAATGTCGCGCCCTAGCCGCAGTCCTCATACTGCTGTGTCCAGTGTTCTCTTGGGGGCAGGTGGCTGATCCTCTAGAGGACGTATTGATACTCTATGATTTCAATACGCTGAAATGTGATTGGGAGACCAATCCTCCTGCCTTTTGCGCCCCTTGTGTTTGGGCAACGGACCTATCGCTGGATCGACTCTGCCAGAGTTTGCAGGAAGGCGGCCATGATGGGAGTAAGTTCCGAAGCTTTGGTGGCTGGGACTCATCCTATGACTATTCCTTTGCAAGAACAGATTTCTCTTCGGTTTCTGGCACATTGTCATACGACGTTTATGTCAGGGCTGATGCTATAGCCAACATTTCAGGGGTTTCGTTTGATTGGCAGCGGCCTGGAGATTCCTCCGTTGATGCCATTCAAGCCACCATCTTCTGGGAAGGGCCGGCGGGCTCGATTGAATACTGCTCGTCAGGTCCCATCGCTTTGAATGGCACTGGTTGCTGGAATTCACGTGTGCTCGATTTCCCCATTGATGTCACCCCTCTTCCAACGGGAATTGATACTTCCGGCAAACAGTTCCACATAGAATTCTATGCATGGGGCAACAATGGAGATGCTCTGTTGCTCGACAATGTGGCTCTGAAGGGAATGTGCGCTCCGATTCCAGAACCAGGCAGCGCCATCCTGATCGCGGCAGCTGGCCTGGCTTTGCTGCTGCGCCGTAGGATGCGCGTCTGATGCTTTTAAAGAGCCTGCAATTCCGTTGAAGATGCCGCAGCGAAAACTGCGGCATTTTTTGTTCAGAGTGTGCGCAGATGGAAACTTTGGCGATTGAGGCAAGCTAAGGATTCTTAATGAATTTCTTCTGATTATGAAAAAGTCTCTTTTTCCCGGCGTTTGTCCGTTCATGAAGAACCCCTTCGTTTATCCGCTCCTTGCCTTTGGTTTGCTCTCTTCCGCCCATGCGGCAGGCAAATTAGACACGTCTTCTGCTTCGAAGCAGATCGATACCATTCTCATTAAAGACTGGGCTACCAACAAACTGCAGGGTAATCCAGCTACAGATGATAACACCTTTGTGCGCCGTATCTATCTTGACGTCATAGGCCGTATCCCCACGACGCGTGAGGCAGATGAGTTTCTCGCCGCCAAAGACTCTGACAAGCGCGCGAAGCTCATCGACAAGCTTCTCGCTTCTGAGGCCTACGTGCAGCATTTTTTCAATTACTGGGCCGATGTGCTGCGAGTAACTTCCAATGGTAATCAAACCGGTGCGATCACGGGGGCCGCTTACGCTGAGTTTGTTAAAGCCAGCCTGCGCGCAAACAAGCCCTATGATCAGTTCGTGCGCGACATGGTCGCCGCACAAGGCAAGGCTTGGGATAATGGTGCCATCGGTTATTACATGCGTGACCGCGGAATGCCGCTCGACAACATGGCAAACACCGTGCGTGTCTTCCTTGGCACCCGCATCGAGTGCGCGCAGTGCCACAATCATCCGTTTGATAAGTGGTCCCAGATGCAGTTCTTCAAGATGGCCGCCTTCACCTACGGCATTGAAACACAAGACTACAAGGGTGGAACAATGACAGGCGTGAGTGACTTGCTCAAAGAGCAGGAGGAAACCATCAAAGCCTCCTTCAAAGAGCCTCAGCGTCCGCAGCGGGTAAAAAACAACGGCAAAATGACCAAGGAGCAAGTTCTGGCAGCTGAGAAGGAATACGCACGGCAAGAGAATGAATATAAACAAAAGATGCTCACGGTGACCAAGCAACGTAACGACGCTCGTGAAAAACTTCGCCGCGAGCAACGTGGCTATCAGGATGCGATGCAGGATGTACGCGACACCATGCGCTACACCTCCGTGAGTAGTCGCGAACGCAAGCCTACACTGCCCCACGACTATCAATACAGCGATGCCAAGCCCAAGTCAGCTGTCGAGCCTGGTGCCATGATGGGCCATGAGTGTATCACCCAACCTGGAGAGACTCCTCTGCAGGCTTACGCACGCTGGATGACCAGCGCCGAGAATCCTCGTTTCACCACAGTGATCGCCAATCGCCTCTGGAAGCGTGTCTTCGGCCTCGCTCTGATCGAACCGCTCGATGAACTCATGGACACCACCGTGCCAATGATTCCCGAGATGGAAAAGCACATTGAGAAACTCGTCGTGGACCTTAACTACGACATGAAGGCTGTTCTTCGAGTCCTTTACAACACCAAGGCCTATCAAGCACAAGCAACGCGTGAAGAGTATTCCCCGGGCAATGTCTATCACTTCACCGGACCGCTCCTCCGCCGCATGAGTGCTGAGCAGATGTGGGATTCGTTTGTTACTCTCATCAATCCTAGCCCAGACATGATCAATCAGGCCAATCGTGATGCCATGGAGCAACGCATCCTTCAGGCGAAGAAGATTGCGGACAGTGTGGAAACATTATCGCCTGAAGAAGCTCTAACTGGGCTCAAAAAAGCCGCAGATGTTTACAGCAAGAACCGAGAGAAAACCGACGCGCAGCAAAAGCTATACCTCGCGTCACGCACGGCATATAAAGAGGCTGCTGACAAGGCAGACATGATGCCCGAAGGCCCAGAAAAAGAGAAAGCTCTCGCCCATGTGAAGGAATTGAAGAAGAAAAACGAAGATATCCGCAGTGAAGTCAACCGCCTTCAAAATGAGGGGCGCCGCGTCACTTACGCCGAAGTCATCACCACAGGGCAGAAGAAGCTGTTTGAGAAGGTCACCGGTAAACCTTTTCAGACAGTGGCGCTCAACACCAAAGGCGGCTCCGACACGGCACCAGCGATGAATGGCGGCGACATGATGATGATGGCCAGTGGCACTCGCACTGAGAAAATAAATATCCCCGGCTACGACCGCAAAGAACTCTCCAAAGAAGAGAAGCAGGCCGTTTCTGACAAGCTTCGTGCGGCTTACGCAGAAGAGGCAGAGTTCTTTGGAATCACCGGTGAAAAAGAGCGCAAGGCTTACATCAATTCGCGTGAACGAATCAGCCGCGAAACCCTGCGCGCAGCCGAAGTCGAAAGCCCTGCGCCACGCGGCCATTATCTTCGTGAGTTCGGCCAAAGTGATCGTGAAACCATCGAAAACGCCAATAACGACGCCAGCGTGCCTCAAGCACTCGCCATGATGAATGGTAGCCTTCTGCCCCAGATCATCAATCCTTACAGCCAGTTGATGCTGACTGTGAACAAGGCCCAATACCCCGATGACAAGGTAGAAGCAGCCTATAAAACCATTCTCTCTCGCAAACCTACCACCGCTGAAAAGCAAATCTGGCTTAAGGCTCAGGATGGCGGCCTCAGCAGCATGGAAGACCTTGTGTTCTCCCTGCTGAACACTCAGCAGTTTATTTTCATTCAGTAAGACAAACACAAAACCACCACCAACAACAACACGCATCCCATGAAGCAAGAACTCGCCACCAAACTCGTGCGCTCCGGTGAAATCAGCCGCCGCGATTTCGCCGCCAAAACGGCCTCATCCCTCCTCGGAGTCGGTCTCCTTGGCAATTCACTCACCAGCAAGTCCTTCGCTGCCTTTGAGGGCTCCTCAAAGCTCAAGCAGGCTGCTACAGCCAAGAATGTCATCTACTTGTACATGGGCGGTGGTCAGTCTCACATGGACACTTGGGATCCCAAAGAAGGAGTCGAGACGGCAGGACCAACCAAGCCCATCAAGACCAGTGCTGATGGTGTCCGTATCTCTGAATACCTGCCACTCACAGCCCAGCAGATGCACCACGGCACGGTCATCAACTCGCTTTCCTCCACCCAGGGAGCACACGAGCAGGGTAACTACATGATGCACACCAGCTATGAGCTGCGCGGCACCATCCGTCACCCCGCCATGGGCGCTTGGCTCAATGTCTTCCAAGGCGGCGGCAATAGCACCCTGCCAAACTTTGTCTTCATTGGCAATGACAGCCGCCATCCTGGCGCAGGCTTCTTCCCAGCCGCACAAGCCCCGCTCTTTGTCAGCAACCCTGAAAACGGTCTCAAGAACATCAAAAACAGTGTTCCAGAGGACAAGTTTCAGGCCCGCATGAAACTCGCCGACGAACTCGACAAGGACTTCCGCAAAACCTTCCCGCATCGCAACGTCAAGGCCTACGCCGACATGTATGATGATGCCATGGCCATGATGAAGTCCGAAGACCTCAAGGCTTTCGACCTCACCGAAGAACCCGGCGAACTCCGTGCCGCCTACGGCAAAGAAGCCTTCGGTCAGGGCTGCCTTCTCGCTCGACGCCTCGTCGAACGTGGCGTCCGCTTCGTCGAAGTCTCCCTCGGTGGATGGGACACCCACAACGCCAACTTCGTTGCCGTACCTGAGCGTTGCGAAACCCTCGATAAAGGCTTGGCAACACTCGTAGCCGACCTTCACAATCGCGGCCTGCTTCAAGACACCCTCATTGTATTGACTTCCGAATTCGGCCGCACACCGGACATCAATCAAAATGTCGGTCGTGACCACTATCCGAAAGCCTTCTCCGCCGTCATGTTCGGAGGTGGCGTCAAAGGTGGCTTCACCTATGGCAAAACTGACAAGGAAGGACGCGAAGTCGTCGAGGACAAAGTCAAGATCATGGACTTCAATGCCTCCATAGCCTACGCGCTCGGTCTTCCTTTGGATCAGGTCATCTACAGCCCAAGCAAGCGTCCGTTCACCATCGCCGACAAAGGCCAGCCGATCACCAATCTCTTCGCGTAAGCGACGAGTTCAGTCTTCACTCCACAACACGCGGTGCCTCACGGCATCGCGTGTTTTTTTTTGCGAACAAGGGTGGTGAACTCACTTCCCGGCTTCACGGGTGCCAGAGCCCTTGTCCAACTTCATCAAGCTATCGCCAAGTTCAGCACGGATGGCTTCGGCGTGCTTTTGGAGTTTGGCGACTTCATCGGAATTCTGGGCGGCGATGTTCTTGGATTCGCTGATGTCGGTATAAAGATCGTAGAGTTCGGCCTGTTCGATTTTTTTGGCTTTGTAGTTCACCGGGGTGCCACCGGTTTCCTTGGGAATATCCGTCGGCAGGCTGCGGTAGGTGTGTGGGAGTTGCAGCTTCCAACGGCCATCGCCGCTGGTGATGGCCTGGAGCTGATTGTTCTCGTAGTAGAAGGCGTAGAAATCGTGTGGGTTCTTTGCGTCGGTTTCACCGGCGACGATAGGCCAGCAGTTGAGGCCGTCGATTTTATGCTCAGGCAGTTTTGCGTCGATGACGTGGGCGATGGTGGGCAGCACATCGATGGTCATCATCATCGTGTCGGTGGTAGTTCCAGCGGGAATCTTTGCGGGCCATTTCATGATACCTGCGACACGAGTACCGCCTTCCCAGCATGTGCCTTTGCCTTCGCGTAGCGGACCTGCGCTGCCAGCGTGATCGCCGTAGCTGAGCCAAGGCCCGTTATCGCTGCTGAAGATGATCCAGGTGTTGTCTTCGAGGTCGTTCTTTTTGAGCGTGTCCATGATCTGGCCGACAGACCAGTCCACCTCCATCATCACGTCACCGAAAAGCCCCTTGCCGGATTTGCCCTTGAACTTGTCGCTCACAAACAATGGCACGTGCACCATGCTGTGAGCGAGATAGAGAAAGAAGGGCTTATCCTTATTCTTCTCGATGAAACGGACGCCGCGCTCGGTGTAATCGGTGGTGAGATGGGTTTGATCCTCGGGGGTAACCTCTTCATCCACGACGTGATCGTTTTTGATCATGGGTAGCTTCGGGTAGGAACCCTTTTTTGCCTGCGGGTGAAACGGCCACATGTCATTCGAGTAGGGGATACCGTAATACTCATCGAACCCATGCTTCACGGGCAGGAATTGGGGCAGGGAACCCAGATGCCATTTACCGACGGCAGCGGTGGCGTAGCCTTTCTGCTTCACCAGTTCGGCAATCGTTATTTCATCCGCGTTGATGCCATGTTTGGCGGATGGTCCGAGCGCACCGTGAATACCCAGACGATTAGGATAACAACCCGTCAGCAACGCCGTGCGTGAGGCGCTGCACACCGGTTGTGCGACATGAAAATTCGTGAACTTGCGACCTTCTGCGGCCAATTGATCAATGTTTGGCGTTTGATAGCCCTGCGCACCAAAACACCCCACATCGGCATAGCCCATGTCATCCATGAAGATGACGACAATGTTCGGTGTGGATGCCGCGAATGACACATGAGGAAGCATGAATGCCGAAAGGAGGATGACAGACAGAAATGTGTGCATGGTGGATAGGTGGATGCGGTGCAGGTTGGGGCTGCTTCAAAACGAGGGCTTACACTACGGAATTCCAGCCTTTTTTCTGCTTGCCGATTCCTAGCATGCCTTTATGATCCGCGTCCTTCCCGGACAGAATTAGCGTTTTCAGGGCGAGAGTGGGGCCATCCCCGCTCTTTTTTGTCTGGTGAAATCACGAATTTTTATGATCAGCGAACTAAAAGCCCTTTTCGACTACTACGAGAAAGAGAAAGGAATCGACCGTGCCAAAATGGTCGAGGCCCTCTCTCAGGCACTGCTTGCCGCCTCGAAAAAGAGCATCGGCCCCGCACGTGAACTGCGCATCGACATCGATCCTGACAAAGGCACCATCAAGGCCTTCGCCAAGTTGCTCGCCGTCGAGACCGTATCAAATCGCTGGGAGGAACTACCACTTGCCACAGCCAAACGGTTTAAAAAGGACGCGGTGATCGGTGACGAAATCGAAGTCGAAGTCACGCCGAACAACATGGGTCGCATCGCCGCACAGACGGCGAAGCAAACCATGCTGCAACGTCTGCGCATGGCGGAGAAGGAAAATCTGTATGACGAGTTCAAGGATCGCACCGGCGATGTCGTCAGTGGTGTCGTGCGTCGTTTTGAAAAATCCGACGTCGTCGTCGATCTCGGCAAGTTTGAAGGCATCATGACCTCCAAGGAGCGCGTCTCTACCGAGGACTACACACCCGGCGATCGCATGCGCTTCTATGTGAAGGCGGTGGAAAAAGACAGCGGTCGTGGCCCGGAGATCATCCTATCCCGTGCGCATCCGAACTTTGTGCGTCGGTTGTTTGAATTTGAAGTCAGCGAAATTGGTGACCGCACTGTTGAGATCGCCAGCATCGCCCGTGAGGCCGGTTACCGCACCAAGGTGGCCGTGCATAGCGCGGATGAGAAAGTGGACCCCGTCGGTGCCTGCGTCGGCCTGCGTGGTGCGCGGGTGAAGAACATTGTGCGCGAGTTGAACAATGAGAAGGTGGACATCATCCGCTGGAAGTCCGATCCCGCTGAGTTCATCCGTGAGGCTTTGAAGCCGCTCAAAGTTCTTTCCATCAACGTCAATGTCGAGAAGAAGGAAGCACGCCTCACGGTCAGTGAGGAGGAGTTGTCGAAAGCCATTGGTCGTCGCGGTCAAAATGCGCGCCTGACTTCACGTCTGGTTGGCATGGATTTGGTCATTGAGAAGGATCAGCATGCCACTGAGGTCTTCGAAGGCCAGATTGGTAGCGCCGTGCACCATCTGGTGGATGCCTTGGGCATCACCGAAGAGACCGCACGTCTGCTGACGCAAGGTGGCCTTGCCGACCTGCGTAGTTTTGCCGACGCTGATGTTGGCGACCTCACGGAAATCCTTGGTGGCGACAGCGACCTGGCCCAGCAGATTTTCGATAAAGCCAAAGCACATGCCTCCGCTCCTGCAAAGGAGTAGCCCCTGTGCCGTCATGAAAGCCATTTCAAACAACCTCCAACACTTCGACCAGCCCGCCCCCCACGCCGCTCGCCAGATCTCACTCTCTCATGCCCAGCAAGTCCTCATCCGCCAAAAAGAGCAAGCCTTCCACCGACGAGGTCGTCGTTGAGGAAGTGACTGCCGAAAGCGCTAAGCCCAAAAAAGCGGCCAAAAGCAAGGTGCTTTCATTGATTGAGGATAAGAAGCCGAGAAGCAGAGCAGCGGGCAAGGAAAGTGGCGCATTACCGCACTTGGGCGCCAAACCGGCCGCACCGGCACCCGTTAAAGAGGAAGCGCCTCCAGGGCCTGCCAAACCCACGTTAGACGAACGCAAGGCCGCCGCGCTTAATCTCTTTGAGGATGATGATAAGCCGAAGGTTCGTCGCCGCCCGGCAGATGACAATGCGCAGCAGAACGCGCTCCCGCCGATTTCGTTGCTCAATGAGCCGCCGCCGAAGCCGATCGTCCCTATCGTGCATGCACCGCCCTCAGACGTGCCTGCGCCCGACTTTGAAATTGGCGAAAGCGGTGAAAAAATCATCCATCTGAAGCCACCCATCGTGGTCAAGGATTTGGCGGACAAGATGGGCCTCAAGCCCTTCAAGATCATTTCCGAACTCATTGCCTTCAAAGTCTTTGCCAGCGCGGACAAGGCAATCGATATCGAAATCGCCGAGAAAATCTGTGAGAAGCACGGCTTCAAGCTCGAGCGCGACAAGCGTGAGAAAGGCGGCGGCGTCCACAAGGTGGAGGAAGTCATCGTTGAGCCAGTTGCGGAGGTTGTTGAGGATATTGCACAGGATAAACTCGAACTCCGTGCTCCGATCATCACCTTCATGGGTCACGTCGATCACGGTAAGACCTCGCTGCTCGACGCCTTGCGCAAGACCACCGTAACCGCTGGCGAAGCTGGCGGTATCACGCAGCACATCGGTGCCTACTGTATCTTCCACCACGGCAAACCGATCACGTTCATCGACACGCCTGGTCATGCCGCGTTCTCCGCCATGCGTGCCCGTGGTGCCAATGTCACCGACATCGTCGTTCTCATCATCGCTGCCGATGACGGCATCATGCCGCAGACAAAAGAGGCGCTCAGTCATGCCAAAGCTGCGGGCGTCCAGCTCATGGTCGCTATCAACAAGTGTGATCTTCCTACCGCGAACGTCATGCGGGTGAAGAGCCAGTTGCAGGACATCGGTCTTGCTCCCGTGGACTGGGGTGGCGAGATCGAGTGCATGGAAGTCTCGGCCCGCAGTGGACTCGGACTCGACAACTTGCTCGAAACCATGTCCCTCCAGGCCGAGGTGCTCGAACTTAAAGCTGATCCAAAGTCTGCGCCGCGTGCCACCGTCATTGAATCTTCCATGGTGGCCGGCAAAGGTCCCGTCGCCACTGTCATCATCGGCCAGGGCACGCTCAGAACCGGCCAGGCCTTCATCTGCGGCCCGCACTGGGGTAAAGTGAAAGCCTTGATCAATGATCGTGGCGAATCCATCAAGGAAGTCCTTCCCGGCATGCCTTGCGAGGTCATCGGCTTCAGCGACATGCCGCACGTAGGCGATGAAGTCGTCGTCATGAGCAGCGAACGCGATGTCAAACGGCTTAGCGAAGAGCGCATTGAAGAATTGCGCCAGAAGAAGCTCAATGTGCCGCGTCGTTCCACGCTTGAGCATCTCTTTGCCAGCATCGAGGAAAGCAACAAGAAGGCACTCAAGCTCGTCCTGAAATGCGATGTGCAGGGTTCCGTCGAAGCCGTTGCCAAATGTCTCACCGACATCCAGACCGACAAGTGCAACCTCGACATCCTGCATCAGGAAGTCGGCTCCATTAATGAGTCCGACGTGCTGCTTGCCAGTGCCTCCGACGCCATCATCATCGGCTTCAATGTCAAAGTGGAGAACAAGGCGCTCACCACCGCGAAACGCGAAGGCGTGCAGGTGAAGCTCTACTCCATCATCTACGAACTCATTGATCAGGTCAAAGAAGCCATGCAAGGCCTGCTGGATCCGCTTACCCGCGAGAAGGTGCTCGGTCACGCTCGCGTGAAGCAGGTCTTCAAGGTCAACAAAGGCTTCGTCGGTGGTTCCGTCGTCACCGATGGCACTATGCAGCGCAAGCAGCGCGCCCGCGTGCTGCGTAACGGTCAGGCTGTCTATGATGGCGGCTTTGAAACGCTGCGTCGCTTCCAGGATGAGGTCAACGAGGTCCGCAACGGCATGGAGTGCGGTATCAAGCTCTCCGGCTTCAGCGACTACGAGGAAAACGACGTGATCGAGTGCTACGAACTCGAAAAATTTGCTCAAACGCTCTAATCGGGTTCCAAGTCTCAAGTTTCAGGTTTCAAGTGGTGCACACGACCCGTTGACCTGAGCTTGAAACTTTAAACCTGTAACTTGAAACTTCTGCATGTCCCTCCGAGTCCAAAAAGTACGCGAACTCATTCGCCGTGAGCTCAGCACGATTCTGGAGAAAGACTTCCGCAATAATGACTGCCTCGTGACCATTCACGATGTCAGTCCCACGCCGGACATGCGGCAGTGCTTTGTCTATGTCGGGGTCATCGGCAAGCCGCATCAGCAGGATGCCGCCATCGAAAAGCTCACCAAGGCGCGCGGCTTCATCCAGCGCGACCTCTATAAGCGCGTCAAGCTGCGCAGCAGCCCACAGCTCTTCTTCCGCCTCGACAAATCCGTCGAACGCGGCGTCCCGCTCCTCAACATCATCGACAACCTCCCGCCGCCGCTGCCAGACCTCCCGCCGGAGGAAGGTGCTGCGGCAGACGCCAAACCTTCCGCCGAGTGATGCCCGCCAACGCCACCACCGCCGAGATCGTTGCCGCCATGCGCTCTGCCCAGCGCATCGCTGTCGTCGCGCATGTCCGTCCAGATGGGGATGCAGTCGGCTCTGTGCTCGGTCTCGTTCTGAGTCTGCGGGCCTTGGGCAAGGAAGTCATCGCTCTGCTCGAAGACGGTGTTCCCAACAATCTGGCCTTCATGCCAGGCACAGATACGGTCATCCAACCCGGTTCAGCGGCATTGAATGTTGATCTCGCCATCGCGCTCGACACCGCCACGCACGAGCGCATCGGTGAAAAATGCAAAGCGCTCCTCGATACGGCACCGCTGCTCATCAACATCGACCACCACCCCACCAATCCGCGGTACGGTCAATTGAACCTCATTGACAGCGCCTCTCCCGCCACCGGGCAGATCATTTACAACATCCTCAGCGAACACGGTCTGCCGATGGATGATGCGGTTCGGCAAAATCTCTTCATCGCCATCTCCACGGATACCGGCTCCTTCCAGTTCTCCAGCACGAATGCCCGCACGCATCGCATCGTGGCTGAAATGATCGACGCGGGACTCGATACCGCACGCCTGGCCACGCTTGTTTATCAATCCTACCCACTGCGTCGGCTTGAGCTCCTGCGTGCCATGCTCAATGAGATGCAATTCCGTGCCGAGGGTCGCATCGTCAGTTGGCAGCTCACGCGGCAGCTCATGGACCAGATAAACATGGATCCCGGCGACACGGAAGGATTGATCGACACGCTGCGCATGATCGACTCCGTGGTCAGTTGCGTCATTTTTGAAGACACGGATCATGGTAAGGTGCGCGTCAGTGCGCGTTCCAAAGACGCCCGCCTCGATGTGTCGAAGGTGTGCGCACAATTTGGTGGCGGTGGGCATCGCATGGCTTCTGGCGCGCGCTTGCGCGGCCCCATTGATGCAGCGGCAGAGATTTTTTTGAAAGCACTCGAAGAAGATGTCAGACGAATTGATTAGCGGTGTCCTCCTGGTGGACAAAGGCCAGGACATGACCTCACACGACGTCGTTGCGGTGGCACGGCGCTGTCTGAACATGAAGAAGATCGGCCACTGCGGCACGCTCGACCCCATGGCCACCGGCATGCTCATCCTCGTGCTCGGCAATGGTACCCGCCTTTCCGATCTCCTCATGTCCGAGGACAAAGAATACGTCGGCACCCTCACCTTGGGCAAGACCACCAACACCCAGGACGCCGAAGGCGAGACCGTCGAAGAAAAGCCCGTCCCCGCCGACCTCACGCTCGATCAAGTCAAAGCCGCCTTCGATTCCATGCGCGGCGACTTCTACCAGATGCCCCCCATGGTCTCTGCCATCAAGATCGACGGTGTCCCGCTTTACAAGATGGCCCGCAAAGGCATCGAGGTCGTGCGCGAGCCGCGTTTCGTCCGCGTGTATGACTACGAGATCACCCGCTTTGAGCCGCCCTGCGTGGACTTCAGCGTCGTCTGCAGCAAAGGCTTCTACGTCCGCACCTATGCGCACGATGTCGGCCAGAAGCTCGGCTGCGGCGCGCATCTCAGCGCCCTGCGCCGCACCCGCTCCGGCCACTTCAAGCTCCTCCCTGGCAAGCACGTCACCTTCGATCAGCTCAAGCAAGGCAAACGCGACGAAGTCCTCGCCGCCATGCTGACACTCTACGACGTGTCGAAACTCCGGGGAGCTTAGACGCAGACCGCCGCAGGGCGGTGTTCTACCACAGTACGACAGATTGGCTTCGCCTGTCTCGCTAGCTCGACTCTCATGTCTGTCGATCCAGCGCTCACACCACACACCCGACAGACAAGAGTCTCTGTCGTACTTCAATCTACCTTCTCAGCACCAGAATCAATTCATCCAGCTTGATGGCGATGGCCTGCACCTCGCCGACAGTCGGTGGATCACTCATCGTCATGACCAACGCGTTCACGGCTTTAATGGCTGCTTCAGTCGTTCTTCGGTTTTCCAATCGCGGCCATGATGAGATAGTTGGAGCCGCCAGCGAGAATGATAAAGAAAACGGGAATGAGAAACTCAAAGATCTTCGTAGACTACCAGACCCCGCTGGCAGTATCCGAATCAGGAGATGCAATAGCATTGCTACGAACCATAACGCGAGGTTCAAGAGGACGACCTTCTTGGCTTGGGCTTTGTTCATGGCTCACTCTTTGAATCGGTGCGAGTGTTTCGACGGGTTCCTTAACAATGGTGACTGACTCGAATGGCACTGAATTAAGGCATGTTTAGGATGCGTGAGCGAGGTCATCTTGGAGGGTGTAGAGGTGTCGTGACTTGGTCATGAAAGTGAATTTATTTTGCCTGTCTTTACACACCCGTGGCTCTTTTCGCCCAGGCCGTGGCGGCACTTCGTCATTGGCGATGCTTTGCAGCAGCGAGTCGCGCCGTTGCCCTGCTTGTCGGCCGCTAGGTGCGCTCCAGATGACCCACTGCCATTGATCTAGCCGGTCCATCGCACCTTTGAATGACAGCGCACCTTTGGCTTCAATCTCTCGCATGGGCTCGGCGCAGGCGATGAGATGACGCACGAGGTTGTAGGCGATCATGTGCATGAGCAGCTCACGCACGACCATGTGCGGGCTTTTGCAGCGGAACGCATGCATGTGCAGGCTCGTCTTGATGTCATCAAAGCATAGCTCGACCTGCCAGCGCTGCTGATACCAGGTGGCGATCTGCGCAGCGTTGTGGGCGCGGGTGTCCCGCAGTGTGGTGATGATCTGCAACTCCTGCGTGCGGAAGCTAGGGCTCGTGCTGCACACCTTGACCAGCCGCAGATCCAGCGTGGCTGGCAGCGCGGCGTGCTTGGCCTTGTGCATGGCGGCGAAGCGGCCCTTGGGTGGTTGCAGCGGACGGTTCCAGGTGACGTGCAAGTCGTTGTCGCCGAAACGCCTTCCTTTCTCCACCTGCGGATCGCGCGCCTGATGCAGGCGCATGACCACATCGATGCCGCGCGCCTTGCATGCGGCGATGAAGGCGTAGGAGCCGAAGGCGCGGTCGGCAAGGAGGATGTCGCCCTTGCGCAGATGCCGCAGCATGCGCCAAGCCAGCAGCGCGTCGTGCGCCCGTCCTTTGCTTTTGACTGCGGCGACCCAGATGCCGTTGTGCAGCTCGAAGAGACCAAGCAAAGGCATGAGAGGAAAACCACAGCCGGGCTTTTGCTGCGGTGCCTGCATGTAAACAGCGGCATTGTCCTTGCTATCAGGCATGCGGATGGCGGTGCCATCCATCACCAGCACACGGCGGCCTTCGCGTGGCATCTCCCCCAGCTTGCCGGCGATGTGGGAATGCAGACGCAGGAGCAGCTTTATCGGCAGGCGTGCGCGTGCGGTGCAGTAGGCACCCGTGTCCTCATCGGGCAGCGGCAGCTTCAACGCGGAGCACAGCGTCTGCACGCGTGTGACGGCGCGGCGGCAGCTGCCATCGGCATCCAACGTCTGGGAGAGAAAGGCCCAGAAAGTCACCAGCGGTGTGTAGATGCGGTGGCGGCTGTTGGCACTTTCCTCGCTCTTGTAGGAGACCAACCAGGGTGGCAGCACATCTTCAAAGAGCGTATGCAAATGCGTGAGACAGAGCCTGTCTGCCTCACATGCATTGCGTTCTAAAAGACTCCTCTTGCTGACAGGCGGACGCCCAAAAAGATGCCGGTGAAATGACGGGAAAAACTTCGTCTGCGCTGCCATCGTCCTTCAACGAAACAACCCGTAAAACCATGCTCGTTTTTCATCCCAAATGCAGCTTAATTCAGTGCCATTCGTGGCTGATTCTATTTCTTAGCCGAACGGTCAAGTGCTTACAATCCAACCAGCGGGGGAGAGTGTCGAAACGGCGATTGAGGTTAGAGTTACAGGGAAACGCCGACAAACAGCGGGCTGGTAGACGTTGCCTAACTGCGTGATGGCTTGTGTGCGACAAAAAATCGCCTTGTTGCCTCAAAAGCAAATGACACTGGAGAGATTGGTGGATGAGGGGATCGTTGCCTCAGAAGTGATGACACCGAGGGTTAGGCGGGCAGTGTTGCTGCTGCGGGCTCGCCATGCAAGGAG
>Ga0114966_10001048_pt1 | contig 25863 bp, 19 predicted proteins | sample M_130207_XF_Meta_FD_87029 | JGI IMG/M metagenome (GOLD analysis project Ga0114966, IMG submission 87029) | Freshwater microbial communities from Lake Montjoie, Canada to study carbon cycling - M_130207_XF_MetaG | ecosystem: Environmental > Aquatic > Freshwater > Lake | place: Lake Montjoie... | reverse complement strand
TTGAATTCCTTCTGCTTGAGAAGCGGGGATTTTTGAAACGCCAATATCATTATGACCGACCGTTCTTTCTCTGCCAGGAAATACATGGCCTGTACCTGATTCGCCACCACCCATTGCTAAACTATTTCCAAATCCATAATTATCGGAAAACATTGCATCATTCCCATTATGGTATCTGCCACCAGTAGTTAAATCCTCTTGCCATCCTTGTCCAAAGCCCCAATAGGCAGACCCTGTTATTCCATTAATGCGCGCATGTGAATTGTTATTGTCAGAAAAAAAATCGCTTGAATATAAAAGCCCTCCATCGTTGGACATAAAAGCTTCATTTCCAATTGCTCGCATACATTGAACATCCACATGCATGTTAATGGGGCCACCGGCATAACCTCCTAGTGGCGAAAAATTAAATCCACCATCCAAGGACTTATATATGGAAGTTGTTCCTACAATAACATTATTAATATTATTTGGATCTACCATCATATCAAGATCATAATAGCCTTGACCATTTGACATTCCTAGGCCAACGGTGGTATTGTTGCCACCTAAATCAGTGCCTGTAGCCGAAACAATAACACTCCAGCTAAACCCAGCATCGGTGCTTTTTAATATTTTGGGAGGCTCATCATGGCCTAATGCAACACAGTAAATAATATTTTTGTTGTTCAAGCTCACTCCAAATCTAGAACCCGAATTTTTAATGGCTGCGTTAAAGCCTGTTACATCAGCAAAGTTGGCACCACCATCAACAGATCTAAATAATTTCAATGTATAAGAACTTGTTCTACCAGAAACATAAATTGTATCGCTATTACCTGCCATATTTTGTATGTCGTACAATTGCGTGCATGAAGATACTCCAACCGATTGAAGCCATGATGTGCCATTGTCATCACTATAAAAAACATCCGTAGTACCTATTGTAATTATTCTTCCTGTGGCCTCTAAAATAATTATTTTTTCACCATAATCTCCAGTGTATCCATTTAATAAGTTCCAAGAAATTCCACCATTAGTTGTTTTTAATATATTATTATTAAACTTACCATATACAATATCAGCATTCGTGTAATCTATAGCAATACTTTGAGCCTGCATAGCCGGTAGGTTGTCCCATACACTATGCCAAGTTAATCCTTTATCAGTAGTTTTAAAAGTGCCACCAGGTTCGGTACTACAATATATAATATTTGGATTGGAAGGGGCAACTGCAAAAGTAATAATGTTTACTTGCAGATCTGCTGGGCCAAAATTATTAGAACCAAAAGTTTCAATAGGACCTAAACTTGTCCAATTGCCATTAGACATGCTTGCTGATTTCGTTTGTGTACTTTGTTTTAATAAGTCATCCTTTAATTTTTGTTTAAATTTTTCATTGTCTATTTTTATTTTTCCATCGAATTCAATTGCCTGCTCCATTCTCATTTTCATTTCCCAGCGTATAAAGGCAGTTTCATATGGTTCTTCCACCTCCTGCTTGTAATAGCCATTTGTATTTTTTTGTTCGTTTAATTTTTTTGAAAGCATGTATTCCTCCGATTTCTTATATTCGGCTATCAGTTTTCCAATTTCTCTTACATTAGGCTTGTTCCAATCTACTTTATTAATCCAAGATGGTATAGGTATACTGGCAGGTAATTGAAATGGATTTACATTTTGGCCAAAACTTGAAAGTCCCATAAAAAGGATAAGCAAATATGTTATTAGCTGATTTATATTAAATAAAAAAGGCAATTTTATTTGTAATTTTTGAGTCATAATTGTTGTTTTTTTTGAAAAAATTAAAATCATTTATCTTATTATTCCGCCTGATAAGTATGCTTATTAAATTTCATTTTTTATTGACCGTATACCCAAAAATCAATAAATAGAGGCCCTGTATCGGGAGCCCCAGTGCCAATATAACCCTTTTTATTAATTGTAAATCCAACGGCAGATTTTCTAATTGCTCCAGGAAAAGATATTTTTTGGTTCCATTTTCCTAGTGGATTATTATTGGTATCAAATCCATTACTAGTATTAGTGGGGTCATATTCCCAAAAATCATTGAAGAGATTATTGTTATTTTCACCTGTTCCAAAATAACCTTTATCACCAATTGCAAAACCAACGGCATTATATCTAGGACCACCAGCAAAATCAGCCTTTTTAGTCCATTTGTTTAATACAGGATCAAATTCAAAAAATTTATCAAGTTTTTGATTTCCATCTGAGCCAAGCCCCATGTATCCTTTATTTCCAATCGTAAATGATGAGGCTACCAAAAATGGAGAAGGTAAACTATCTTTTTGTGTCCAAATATTATTTGCTGGATCGTACTCATAAAAGTCTTGTCGAGGAACATTTGAGTAATTTGTTCCAGAACCAATATAGCCCTTTCCATCAATTGTTAAGCTAAAACAAAATGCTCTGCCATCAATGTCTGGGAAGCTAGCTTTTTCAGACCATGTATTTAATGCTGGATCATATTCCCAGAAATCTTTAAAATAATTAATAGCATCATATCCAGTTCCAACATAACCTTTACTACCAATTGCAAAACCAACAGCATTCATTCTTTTGCCGCCAGCAAAATTTTCTTTTTGAGTCCATGTATTAAATGCCGGATCATATTCCCAAAAATCCACATTCTGAATAGTTCCAAGTCCTGTACCAATGTATCCTTTGTTTCCGATAGAAAAGCCAATGGCCAGAGATCTACCTTCGCCTAAAAAGTTCAGCTCTCTGCACCAAGCATTTGCAAGACCACCTTGCGACACTTCTATACAGGATGGTTCACTTTGGTGATTGTTGTTATTTGATTTCACACAAATTTTACCTGATTTATTACCAAAATGAACTTTAATAGAAGTACTTCCTTGGCCTGAAATAATTTTCGAGTCGTCGGGAACGGTCCATAAATAATAGGTAGTATTTTCTAATGGTTCAATAGTGTATGAAATATTTGAATCGTTGGGACAAAAGTTTAAAGGGCCATTTATAATTCCGGGCACGGAAGGAGGTAGTTCCTTTTTGCAAGCAATTAAAATAAAAAGAAATAAAATATATATATAATTTTTATTTAACATTATCGTACTTTTTAATTGAGTTTACAAAAGTATAGGATATAGAAATGCCTAATTCATATTTGTTTAATTTTATGGAATTATCTATGTAATAATAATCATTTATTAGTGTTGAATTATTAAATCGTTTCGATGAGTTAGTAATGCTATTTAATCCGTTGCTGTATCTAGCATCAATAAAAATACCTAAATTCATAAATTTATAACCAATACCGGCACCGGCTAAAATTTCGCAATTGTTTTTATTTCTCATTTCAAGCAAGTCCATATTCCCAGAATTAGTATTATAAGTAGTAGATTCCCCATTAAAAAAATCCAACTTGGTAAATGTTAAATCAGCATTCCCTTGCGCTTTTGTAATCCTTAAATATCCTAATCCCAAACTTGCATATGGAATTATATTTTTACCTAAAAAGAAATATTTTTTAAAATTTACAGGGATTTCTAAAAAAGATAAGGTTTCATTAAAATTCATAGTCCAATCACTATTATCACTAAATTCTCTTTTATACATTAAATTAAAATTAATAAAATCAATAGCTATAGCGAGTTTTTTTTTAAATTGATATTCAGCCCAAAGGTGATATAATGGAATTGTTTTAGTTGTTTTATAACTATAGTTATAATCAATATTATCAAGTATGGAATATGTTTTTATAGTTTTTATTTCTGTTTCCAGAGCGGCATTTCGAATACCAATGGTTAATAAAGGGTGGATAACAAATTTACTTAATAAAATATTAAAATCTTCGTGGCTATCTATTTCTTTTATTTCATAATGGGGATTGTTATCTAATAGTTTGCGCATGGCAGCATCTGATTGCTGAAGGTTATCCTGTTCAAGATAAAATTTTGTGAGCAGCTCTAAAGCTTCTTCCTTTTTTTTATTTGAAAAGCTACATTGTGTAAATAGTTTTTCGAGAATTAATATGCCATTATCGTAATCCCCATCTTTATATAACTCTTCTGCTTGTTTTAAATTTTGCTCACAATTATTTTGTGACTTTGAAATTAATGTCAAGCCTGCAATAAAAAATAATGATAAAAGTAAAATACGCATCATAATAAATTGTAAATAAGTACCATCCGGTTATGCAGTAAATAAAAAACAAAAATGATGAAAAGTGTTATTATAATTCCTTACAAGTTTTTTCAAATTGTATATCTTCATCAACAATTAATTTCCAATCTGCTTCTGTTATTTTAGCTGTTAATAAGGAGCAAATATTCTCCACAAGTTTTTCACTTGAAGTTTCCCAACCTTTTATAATTTTATCTGAACAAGCAGCAATAATTTTATTGTTAGAAGTAAATATAATACTTTTTACTTTGCTATTATTGTTTTTTAAATCGATAGACTTACCCGTTGAATTAATATTTTCGAAGTATGCATTATAATTATAAAACTTTACTGATTTGTCAGAAGCAGTGGAAGCCACCATTTTAAAATTATTATTGAATACTATATTTTCTATAGCCGCTGAATGGGCCTTAAATTCAACTTTATTTATTTTATTTATATCTTTAAAGTTCAAGTCAAAGTTAATAATAGTGCCGTCTGAAAATCCAACTAGGAGTTTATTTTCAAGTTTATTTATTGCCATACACAATGGTTTGTTAAACAGATTATTCGACACTATTTTTTCTTCTCCGCTACTAATATTAAACAGTACAATTTTTCCATCCTCTTGGGCAGCAATTAATTCGAGATCATTAGCAGAATAAATTAAATATTTTATAGCGGCGGAAGCTTTTATTTTTTTTACTTGTAAAGTTGTTTGCTCCTTTATATTCCAAATAATAATTGCGCTGTCTTTACCCGCAGTTGCTATAAAATTAGCATCTGAGCTAAATGAAATAGAGCGCACCAAACCATTATGACCTTTCAATTCATTGGGATTTAGAATTTTGTTTCCTGTATTATTTAATACAGTGTTAATGTCCCATAAACAAATGGAATAATTATCGTGTGCAGTAACAAAATAATTATTTTTTTCTCCAAAATATAAAGTATTAATAGGACTTGTAAATTTAATTTCCGTAAAAAGGTTGATAGGGCCTGAATTATTATTTTGTTTGTATAATTTACCATCCAAGCTAGCTGAAATAATCATATTGTTGGTTTCTTTCAACGCTCTTATTTCCATTGCTGGACGAAAAATATTTAAACTTTTACTACTATCTAATAATGAATATGCATTTCTTAGTCCTTCATAAATAACCTGATCTTCCTCTAATCCACCGTTATTTTTATTAAACATAAATGCTTGTAAAGCAAGCTGGCCGCTCAGGTTAATGTTTTTCTTATAAAGGGTTGATTTTAAAGCTAGATTTTGAGCGATGGAAAGAAGTTTTAGTTTCCTTGATTTTAATTCTGCTTTTTCTGCTTTTGTTTTTTCTTGTTCTGCTTTTATTTTTTCTTGTTCTGCTTTTATTTTTTCTCGTTCTGCATTATCTTTTTCTGTTTTTGCAACATTAGTTTGTTTTTGTGCGTTTCGTTTTTCTATTTCAGCAATACCCTTAGCATTTATGGCTTCTATATTTGACAGTTCGGCTTGACGCTTTACCTTTTGGGCAAATTTCTCACTTATTTCGGCTTTTTCTTTTAAAAAAAGTGCTGCATTTTTCGCTTTCAGTGCAATGCGTTCTGAATTAAGTGCGAGTTTTTCGGCATTTTTCGCCTCCACAGTTTTAATATTAGCAATTACTTGTTGGTCCACCGCTTTATTCCTTTCCCAAAACGCCCAAGAGGTAAATCCTAAGAGAACCAATATCATTAGCGTTGAAATTATTGCTATTGCTTTGCGTTTTTTCTTAATAGTAGACTCACTTAATTCAAGGTAATCGATTGCTGAGTTAATAAATAGGGCAGCTTCATTTATTTTTTGCTCAGGCGCTTTGCTAGAGGAATCGTATTTAGCAGCTAAATATTTATTTGGATTAATAGTTTCAAACCATGTTTTAAAGTAGCTTAAGGAGCCTATGGTAAGCAAAAAATCCTTTGAACGATTTGTAATTTCCCATCTGTCTACTTGTTTTTTAAAGTCATTTAAGACTAGTACCTGCTCGTGGTCTTCTTTTGTCCATTCTGTAAGTTCCGCCCAGTTTCTTATTAATGATTCGTGAGTTATATCTAGTATATCATCATCTAGCAATAAATGATTTTTTTCGTCATTGTTAATAAAAGGTTTTAGCAATGTATTACCTGATTCTCTGAATGAATTAACTAATCCCTCAATTAATACATTATCAATATCACTCCCGATTATTTGCTTTATTTCTTTTACTGTAGAACGATTTCTTACAGCACGGCCATCATTAACTTTAGTAAGACATGTGAATATTTTCTGTAAAATTTTATGGGCCTCTGTTGTAGTTACTTTCTCATTAATATGTTTACAATAATATGCAACAGATGATTCAAAAAGTTCACGGGCATGGGCATTTAACACATTACCTAAAGAAGAATTTTTTAAAATATTTAATTTAAATAAAGGTTGGTTTTTAATCCATTCGTTATATATAGTTTTTTGATCTTCTGGCAGTAATGCAGCATCAAGTCCACCAACTTTTGCGTAGTGAAGGATGTCCATTTCTTTTGCTCCATCGTCAATATGAGATTTCCAAATACGGTTAAGGGCGTGCTGTAATATAGGAAGTTGATCTATGCCGTCCCCCAATTCATTTATTAATCTTTCAATTAAACGATTGTTTATTTTAATTCCAGAAAGATTTGCCGGCTCCAGAATAGCACGATGTATTTCTTGGCGTTTTAGCCTAGGGACAAAAAATTGACTATAAACAATAAGTTCTGGAAGTCCTTTAAAAGCAGCACAATCACCTATATAATCCGAACGCATGGTGCAAACAATATAAATGGGCAAATTTTCTTTCTCAGCTAATTGAGTTGTTTCAATTATTAAATTAATAAGTGTAATTGCCTGCAGGGAAGGTTTTCCGATATTAAAATTTTCTGCATTGGTAAAAAGTTCTTCAAACTGATCAATTAGAATTAATAGGTTGGCCCCTTTATTGGAGATGTCCTTATTAACAGGAGTGTCATTATCATTCAGTTTTATATTGTCTTGGTTTACATAAAACTTCGACTCCTTATAAATTTTCACCAATGAGGAAAAGCCATAGCTAAGGTTTTCTTCTAATTCTTTGACATCATCAAAACTAAGGTGTTTGTTTAGGGTAATTGCTAAATTTGATAATGGGGCTCTTTCTGGCTTGAAGTCTGCAACTATCCAATTGTTATATTGAGCTTTAAAAAAACCAGCACGAGAGCGAGGAATTAATCCGGCATAAATAAGAGACGACTTACCATCTCCCGAGGCGCCAGTAACCATTAAAAATCTTTTCTCTTGTAATTGAGAAATAATAGTGTTGATATGATCTTCTCTCCCTTTATAAAATACCGACTCATCCTCGTTAAATGGACGAAGACCAGGATAAGGGCATATGTTTTTTTCTAACATTTCACAATAAAAATCAAATTTACTAATCTCAATTTTAAATATTGCACAACTTTTCAAAAGGACAAACAGATAAAATATACAACTCAATTATCATATGCAATGATACCGAAATCAAATTTAATATTCAAATATTTTCATTGATTCCTTTAAATAATATTTTTAAGTGATAATTATCGATTAATTAAACAATAAAAACAGTTTTTTCAGCTCTGGTTTTCATTTCTCCTATAGGGGATGCAAATTGTTCTAAGCCCTCCTTCATCAATAGTTGCTCAAATTCATGTTTTGAATTTGGATTAACAGAAATCAATAAACCTCCATTTGTTTGAGGATCGCAAAGGGTAAGTAGCGATTCGCCAGATATTCCAGATACTTTAGGGTCGTAGCTACTCCAGTTACGGAAGCAATTATCGGGTACACACATCATGTCTGTATAATAAGTTAAATCTTTAAGCAATGGGACTTTAGCATAATTAATATCAGCTGATAAATTTGCACCTTCACACATTTCAATTAAATGGCCTAACAAGCCAAATCCAGTTACATCTGTCATCGCTGTAACTCCTTTTAATAGTGCCACTTTTTCACCAATTTTATTTAATTTCATCATTTGTTCTGTGGCAATTCCATTATGTTCCTCTTTCAATACGCCTCTTTTAATAGCTGTAGAATATATTCCAACACCTATATTTTTTGTGATATAAATTAAATCACCACATTTTGAAGTATTGTTCCTTTTTAAATTTTCCAATTCTACCAAACCACTAACAGAAAGCCCAAAAATAGGCTCAGGGCTATCAATACTGTGTCCACCAGCAAGCGGTATTCCTGCTTCAGCACAAATAATACGTGCACCATCAATAACTTCTTGGGCTAATTTGGTAGGCAGCTTATTAATTGGCCAACCAAGAATAGCTATCGCCATTAAAGGTTTTCCACCCATGGCATATACATCACTAATTGCATTGGCAGCAGCAATTTTACCAAAATCAATGGCATCATCTACGATGGGCATAAAAAAATCTGTAGTACTTACCATTCCTTGTCCATTGCCAATATCAAATACTGCGGCATCATCTTTACTACTATTTCCAACTATTAATTTTTCATTTTTAGGTGAAATAATATTTGATTTTAAAATCTCGTCTAAGACCCCTGGAGCAATTTTGCAACCGCATCCAGCACCATGGCTGAATTGTGTAAGTTTTATTTTTTCATTAATTAACATACTATTTGATTGTAATTAAAATTTATAATTAAAAAAATATTTTTTACTGGTTAAATAATTTTCGTGTAACAATTTTAATTTAAAAGGGTATACAACTTATTTTTTTTATTATTTCCTGAGCAATACTATCTATATTAAATTTATCGAAGGTGCAATTAGTAATAGTTTCGGGTGCGCGTTTGTTTTTTCCATATTCATATGTTTTATCATAATATGCTAAACAAATTTCAAATGCTGTTTTAAAATCACCATTGTCAATAGCTTCTAATGCAACTTTGGTGGCTAGGCCTCCTAGTCTTTTTGTGATTCTGTTAATAGCTTCCTTTAGATCAATTGATTCGTATTTCCCATATTCGATAGTTATGTTTTCTAATCTATTTTCAAATGGAATATCAAGAAAAATTGTATTGTTGTTTCTCATTTTTTCGAAAAACATTTTAGGAATAACTTTGTTTCCAATCATCGCACTTTCATCCTCCAACAAAACAATTTTGTTTTTGTCTGTTTTATATAATTGAAAAAAAAGTTCGTTTTCAAACATTTCTTGTGTTGGTTGAGGTTTTTCTCCCAATGCACCAAAGGAGGATCCCTTATGATTTGCTAGCCTCTCTAAATCAATGGCTTGTATGCCTAAAGCCATTAATTTGTTTAATATTATTGTTTTACAGGAACCTGTTTTTCCTCCTAAAATTAATATTTCCCTATCTTCAGCAAAACTTTCTAACACTTTTCTTCTGAATGATTTATAGCCCCCTCGCAGCAAATAAATTTTGAAACCGTACAATTCTAATAGCCATGCTAAACTTGAACTTCTCATTCCTCCTCTCCAACAATGAACCAAAAAGGTTTTATTATTATTAATTTTTTTCGCATTTTCAACTTGCTCCTTCATTTTAGGTACCCAAAATGCTAATCCCTTTTCTACAGCAGCCTCCCGGCTTTCATTTTTGTAGGCAGTGCCTACAATTGCTCTTTCGTCATTTGAAAATATAGGTAAAGAATAAGCCCCTTGTATGTGCCCACATTCATATTCTGCTGGACTGCGCACATCCAGCATGGGGTGAATTTTTGATAATTCTATGAATTCATTTATGTTAATTGTTGTAGGCAATAGCTCAGATTTTTTTTTAATATTTTAATAGGATAGTTTACATTTTAATTGAATTTTATATATTTTTAAATTCAAAAATTAACTAATAACTTTTAAAATTTTATTTGTTAGAAATATTGTTGTGAAATAGAATAGGTTAAATTGAATATATTTTTTTAAAATATATTATTTAGAAATTACTTTAACCATTCCAGCTATCTCCATCGCGCGCTTTTTTACAGCATCAATGCGGGTACCCAATTTATCATAAGTTAAGGCTAAAGCCATCCTCCGATAGGGCCTTGTAATTGGTTTGCCAAAAATAACGACATTACTATTTTTGTTATTTAATGCATTTTCAATGCCTGAATAGATAGGATTAATGCCTTCCATATCCGCTAAAATAACAGCACTTGCACCAGCTCGTTCCAAAATAATTTCTGGAATTGGAAAACCTAATATAGCTCTAGCATGTAATTCAAATTCAGTAAAATTTTGGGTACCTGCAAGGGTAACCATCCCTGTATCGTGCGGACGAGGAGATAATTCAGAAAAGTAAACGCCATCATCAGCAAGAAAAAATTCAACACCCCATAGTCCAAAGCCAGTTAGTGCTTTTGTAACTTTATCAGCCATAATTTGCGCTTCAATTAAATGTTCTTGAAGTATTTCTGCTGGTTGCCAACTTTCTTGAAAATCTCCTCTAGCCTGTCTGTGACCAATGGGAGGACAAAATAAGGTGATGCCTTTTTTTTGAGTGATTGTTAACAGTGTTATTTCAGAATTAAATTTTACAAACGCCTCTACTATAACTTCGGTATAATCACCTCGTTTACCTGACTGTGCATAATCCCATGATTTTGAAATATCCTCTTCGCCCTTAATTACTGACTGGCCTTTTCCTGAAGAACTCATTAAAGGTTTAACAACGCATGGGATTCCAACTTTAGCAACAGCTGTAATCAATTGATCCAAACTATTAGCATATTCATATTTTGCAGTTTTTAATCCTAATTCCTTAGCGGCTAAATCACGTATAGCTTTACGATTCATCGTATAGTTAGCAGCTTTTGAACTTGGCACTATTTGTATTCCTTGCTGCTCGTAACCATAGAAACGTTCTGTTCGTATAGCTTCAATTTCTGGAACTACAATATCAGGTTTGTGTTTTGCTACTATTCTATCCAATTCATTTCCATCCAGCATATTAATAATTTCACGTTCGTCAGCAACTTGTTGCGCAGGTGCATCGTTGTATGAATCAACAGCAACAACATATTGACCTAATCTTTTTAATGCAATAACTAATTCTTTCCCTAGTTCGCCAGAACCCAACAACATGATTTTTTTCATTTTTATTCAAAAAGTATAATTATTTTAAAGATTTTTAATAAAAAATATAATAAAGTTTTTAATTTATCTTTTAATGCATATCAAAGAAGTATTTTTAATTTGGCAAATTTTAAACTTTATTATTTATTATTTAATTGTTTTGATAATTCAATTTTATCTCAAAGGTATTCAACAAATTTCAGTTTTACATCATAATTTTTGTTAGCTCTTTTTAAAGATGCAATACACTTGTAAATTTCTTGTGATTTTTATTTAAATAGCGCCTGGTCATATAGTCCAGCGGCTGAACTATAACGCACAGGGTTTCGAGACTTTCGTAGTTTTGAAAATCAGGTATTTAAATTGGTTAATGACTGCTTTTTAAAACAATAATAACGAATACCCGAGTGAAAATAACTCAGGAATACCTTTTAAAATGATATATTTATGAGTAAATCTGACATTATTGACAGATTCTAAATAAATGTTTGAACAAATTCTCTGGTTTATTTTTGAAATAAATCTATTTTATTTATATTTGTGTGTCAAATTAATATTTAATAATCACTTAAAACCATAAACAAAATGAAAAAATTGTTTTTATTAGTCGCATTTACAGGTATTATCGGAGCTTCATCTGCTCTTACAGTTGCATCATTAACTAAAGGAAATTTGATTTCCATAGGTGGTGAGGAGAAAAAAGCAGATAAAAAGAAGTGCGATAAAAATAAAGCTTGTTGTAAAAAAGATTCTGAGGCAAAATTGTCTGAAAATGAGGCACCAATGGGTAAATCATGTCAAGGAGCATCAAAAAGTAAATCTTGCTGTAAAGGTGGAAAAAAAGATGCAAAAACCGCTGAAACTGCTGCAACTCCTGCTAATTAAAAAAGCAAATTAAAATTTTTATTGCAAAGGATGGCTATTTATATTTAATAGCCATCCTTTTTTTTGATAATTTCTAATAAGATATTGTTGATTTTTAAATTTTTGGCATGGAACAAATAAAGAAAATAATGGGATACAAAATATAACATCCATTATAGTTTTACTTTATATTGGAGGGCTTTTTATTTTATTTCATTTCTCTAATTAATATTCCTTAGCAAAGTTTTCATAATAATTTTTACAAAACAGATATATTAATAAAAACAGATGATTGTATTTTTTTGCAAAAAATATCCTTATGAAAACGTGCGTGAGGTATGAACAAACGCAATGCTGTGTTACAGGTGGGGAGGAATCGTTTTGTTCTTTATTTTTTGTTTCTGGAGCCTGTCCTGAGCTTTTGCCGAAGGGTATCAAGACAAAAGAAAAACAGACAGTTTTTGAACCATTTAATTTGCGGATTTATTTCGAAATCTTCAATAAAAAATCAAATAATAAAAATTATATAAAATTTCTTCTCAAAAAAGCCATTGCATTATCAGTAAACAATTTATTCATTAATTTTTCGGGGGTATATCCAAACCATAAATTAGTATGGTAATTGTTTATTGTTAAAAAATGAACTAGATCCTTTTTTAAAGCTGGAAGCTTCGACATGTTTTCATAATCATCAAAGTGGGTAATAACGCCATCGAAATCAGTGCCTAATGTGAGGGTATCCCAAGCTGATTGCTCGTTGATGGCTGAAATAATGAAAAAGATATTGTCACACAACAATTTGAGGAACAAGTTTTTTTTATTTTCTGAATTTGGTAATAGCTCTATTGATTTTAGATTATCAATGCCGCTGTGCCTGCCTTTGTCAAGAATTACACCTATAATTCCTCCTGAAGCATGAATAGAAATAGCCTCTTCTTCAGATATATTTAAGCTCCAGGAGCAAAATTTGGTAGATTTCTTTTTGGAGTTTGTATCTCCTGTTTTAGTTGACTGATCCATCTTTTTGAAACCATTTACGGCAGAGTGGCTTGATATTAATGGTATTTTATCATTGGGCTGCATTTTGTTGTGATCAGCAATAAATGCGATGTAATATTTTCTAGATGCAACACTCATGTGCCTGGTGTCTATCAATATTCTTTTCCCATTTTTTGTGGATAATAATTCATTTAATACAAATTTACCTAGCTCCGTAAACGATTGGTTGAGGCCTTTTTTTTGGTTGCAAATGAAATTAGTTGGTGGCGATAGGGTAGTGGCATGGCCACATAATTGATTCCAAAAATGATGCGCAAATGTTATAAAAAATGGTGGATGCTCCCATCTCTTTATTTCATCAATATTCTTTTTAAGAAGTTTCTTAAGTTCCTCAATAGGCATCTTTTCCGAATCATTTGTCCCACAACCAAAAGCATGAGCACCCTCTATGGTCACTATTACATTTATTGTATTGCTATGTTTTTCTAATGAGGCTTCAAGTTCGGAATAATTGGCAACTATTTTATAATTGTATTTACCACATGGAGAAGGTCCTTGATTGCGTTCTAAAAATTTATATTGTTCATTTAATTCATGAAAATAATCGTTTGTAGCTTTATAATCTCTAAACTGCTCAATTGAAACCCCCGATGATATTACAGTTAAAGTTTCTATGGCTTTTTTCCCAATTAATAAGGATGGAATTTTTTTTAAATTTATGAATCCTCTTTCTAGTGGGTAAAGCGAATCAAAAACTACTCTAGTTTGCCCTTGGATACAATTATAAAAGTTGGATTGTGATTTTTTTGAAATAGCTTTCGACTTTATAGCAGCCCATTTCCCCAAATAGGAATCTACAATATCATTATTTGTACAATCCCAAATATTTTTATGTTGACCATTGGGATTTGTATGGACAGCCCTCATGGTAGAATGACAGTGTATATCTACAAAAATTTCTTCCATTAGCTTGTTTTTAAATAATATTAAATTTTTGCACCTTATAAACCAATAACATTTATCTAAAAATAATAAAAAAAAGATTCCAATTAACCATTTTTTATTTTCAAAAATAAAATAATAGACGCTAAAATTAATGTTACTGAATTAGCTATTATTATTGGAATATCAAATAATAATAATCCATAAATTAACCATAATAAAATTCCAATTGTAAATATAACATACATCACAAGTGAAACGCCTTTTGTGTCTTTCGTTTTTAATATTTTTATAACTTGTGGGACAAATGAACTTGTTGTTGCAAAAGCAGCAATTAACCCAATAACGTTTGTTAAACTCATTTTTTTTATAATTGTTTACAAAATTAGAAAATATATTTCGTTTGTTTTATCCTTACATTAAATTAATATATTTAATTATGCCTAATTTTGTCTAAATTACTGCTAACATGAAATGTTTATCCATATTGTATTTTCCTTTAGTTTTTTTTTCATCTACTTTATTTGCTCAAAACGACTCTTTAATAAAAAAGAATTTTATACCATATGGTTTAATTGATGCCGCCCCTGTGGCAGCAAGAAATATAGATTTTAAGCCTCCAATTGTTTTGAAAATAAATTCAATTGATGCAGCTACCATTTTAGCTATAAATGTAAATGTTTGTTACTTTTTAAATGGGGATACATTTAATATTTCTAGTAATAAAAAATTAATTTCTTTGGAAGTTTTTGGTAATGAAACGATTGGCATGGCAATAACGGCAAAAGGCTATATCTGGCAAAGTCTGATTTTTAATACTCCTGTTATAGACACCTCACTTACCTTAAAATTTATCAAAATTAAAAAGGGAGGCCTAATATTTATTAATAAATCTTTTCTTGATTCTGCTGTTAATGATTCTACAGCTGGTTTTAACCCTGAATTGTATGGTTTTATTGAGTTTTTAAAGGTCAATCCAAGCGTAAAAATTAAAATTTTATTCTGCGCCAAAGATAAAATAGAAATTTTTAAAAAATTGCTGGCGAAAAACTTTAAAGGCCGTTTTTATTTTAGTAATTGTGGAAATATAAAACCGCCTGATACGGAGGATTTAACTATCAAAATTCTCCATATCTAAATGCTTTAAATGTCGAATCCTATTATTACATTTGCAACTATGAAAATAAAAGCTATTCTTTTTCTCTCCATTTTATTGCTATTTAATTGGAGATTTATTTTTGCTCAAGAGGCTTTAGTAATTATACAGCCAATGACTTTGGAGGCCTGTATTGATTATGCATTAAATAATAATGTCGCTATTAAACAAGCGGAATTAAATACTGAATTATCAAATATTGATTTAGTGCAAAGTAAAACTAATTTACTGCCATCAATTAATGCAAACGCCTCTCATTCTTATAATTACGGCCGTACTATTGACCGTTTTACCAATCAATTTGCAAGCCAAAAAGTCCTTTCACAAAATCTTTCATTAAGTTCAGATATTACTTTATTTGGTGGTTTGCAGACTATTAATGCAATACAACAAAATCAATTTATTTATTTGGCAAGTAAATATGATGTGGATAAAATAAAGAATGATATCTCCTTGAATGTCGCTTCTTCCTATTTACAGATATTGTTTGATATCGAAAATGTGGAAAGTGCTTTAAATCAATTGGAAATAACAAGCGCCCAGGTGGAGCGAACAAAAAAAAATGTGGAATTAGGAGCTTCCGCCAAAGGAGCATTGCTTGATATTCAAGCGCAATTCGCTTTGGAAGAACTTAACCATACCAACGCTCAAAATTCATTGGATATTTCATATCTTTCGCTTGCTCAATTATTGAATTTGAAACTGACTAAAAGTTTTAATATTGTAAAACCAGATTTAGCAATTGTTAATGAATCCATGTTAACAGCAGATGTAGACCAAATTTATAATACTGCGATTAATAATTTGCCGGAAATTAAAAGTGCTGAACTTAAGGTGAAGAGTTCTGAAAAAGCTATAGATATTGCTTTGGGAGGTTTTAGCCCTCGTTTATTGTTTAGTGCTGCTTATGGCACAGGCTATTCTGGGCTTAGTAAAAAGATTGTTGGTTTCCCTACCTTTCAGGGCTACGCTGCTGATGGTAGTTTTACATCTATTGGCGATACGGTTTTTTCACCTGTTTTTTCTAATCCATTAACTGAAAAAAATTCTTTCGTTGATCAATACAGAGATAATGTGAATAAATCATTTGGATTTTTTTTAACTGTTCCTATCTTTAATCTTTTACAAACTAAGTTGAATGTAGATAAAGCTCGTATTCAAAAACTAAACGCAGAGTTAAATGTTAAATCCACTAAATTGCAATTAGAAAAAAATATTCAACAGTCATTTGTAGATGTAATTGGTGGACTCAAGAAATATAATGCAACTTTAAAAAAAGTTGCTGCCATGAAAGAATCATTTAAATATATTGAACAAAAATTTAATTTAGGCATGTTAAATACAAATGAATACAACGATTCAAAAAATAAATTAGCAAAGTCAGAAAGTGATTTATTACAGGCTAAATATGAGTGTATTTTCAAATCGAAAGTACTTGATTTTTATTTAGGAAAACCCTTGAAATTATAATTTCAAACTTTAATAGCAATTCTTATTTTATTAGTAGGGAATCAGATTTGCAAAAAGATATTGCTAGTTTTTAGAAATATAAATTTAATAAAAAAATTAATTTCCTCATATTAATAAGCTTTTTAAGCTTTGTATGGTGAACATATAAAAAAATTATGAAAAAAATATTTTGGATTATTGCTGTTGGTCTTTCTATTTTAATATCCGTTTTTATTATTAAAAATTATTCCGGTACTAAAGCAATAAATGTTATTACAGAAATTGCTAAAAAGGGAAATATCATTGAAACAGTTTCTGCTAATGGAAGAATTCAACCTGAAGTGGAGGTTAAAATTAGTTCTGATGTTTCTGGTGAAATTGTTGAACTTTTTGTGAAAGAAGGGGACCATGTGAAAAAGGGGGATGTTTTATGTAAAATAAATCCCTTGTTATACGAATCGAATTTGACCAGGATGATTGCTACCCTCAATGGGACTAAGGCTAATGTATTAAATGCAAAAGCTCGTTTAGACCAATTGATGGCTGCCTTTATAAATACAGAAGCATCCTTCCAGCGCAATAAAAAATTGCTTGAGCAGGGTGCTATATCTCAATCCGAATTTGATGGTTCTAAGGCTGCTTTCGATGGTGCAAAAGCTGATTTAAAAGGTGCCGAAGAAAATGTAAATGCTTCTGAATTTAATGTTAAAAGTACTGAAGCTTCCTTAAAAGAAGCCAATGATAATCTGGCAAAAACTACAATTTTTTCTCCTGTTAATGGTACTGTTTCTAAGTTAAATAAAGAAAAAGGGGAACGTGTTGTTGGAACGGCCCAAATGGAAGGAACAGAAATTATGAGGCTTGCTAATTTAAATGAAATGGAAGTTAGTGTGGATGTGAATGAAAATGATATTGTTCGTGTGCATTATGGCGATACTACTATTATTGAAGTGGATGCCTATATCGATAGGAAATTTAAAGGCATTGTTACCGAAATAGCAAACTCTGCAAACACCACTGGAGTTACTGCTGAACAGGTTACTAACTTTACGGTAAAAATAAGGATATTGCAAGAATCTTATTTGGATTTAGTAAATATAAATACTGCGCCTTTTCGCCCAGGAATGAGCGCAACAGTTGATATTCAAACCAATGAAGCTAAGGGTATCATTATTGTTCCTATCCAATCTGTGACTACTAGAGCCGATAGTAGTATGTATAAAGATAAGGAAATTAATAGTGAAGAGGAAGCTGAACAGGGCATTGAAATTAATAATTTAGCCGAGAATAATAATAAAAATACAGATTTAATTAAAATTGAGGAATGCGTTTTTATTTATAGTAATGGGAAAGCTAAAATTGTAAAGGTGAAAACAGGGATACAGGATAATAATTATATTCAAATTAAAGAGGGGGTGAAAGTTGGTGATGAATTAATTGCTGGTCCATACAGTGCAATTGCCAAGCAATTGAACGAAGCTACTGAAGTGAATAAAGTGGATAAGTCGGAATTGTTTAATGGTTCTAAAAAATAATTTAACGACTATTATTACTACTCTCGTTTGGTTTAATCCTTAGCTGTAATTTTGGTGTTTTTAAATCTAGGTTGCTAGATTTTGTATTTATATTTTTTATTTAATATTATTATGATACTTAATAATGGCGCTAATTTTAAATATAGAAACTGCTACTAAAGTATGTAGCGTATCGCTTGCAAAAGATGGACAATTGCTGGCCTTTAAAGAACATAATGGCGATTATTCTCATGCCGAAAACCTCACACTATTTATTGAAGATGTTCTTTTACAAGCTGGAGTAAAACTGCAAATTGTTGATGCAATAGCTGTAAGCATGGGGCCTGGATCTTATACTGGTTTACGCATTGGAGTTAGTGCAGCAAAAGGTTTGTGTTACGCATTAGATAAACCACTAATTGCTATCAGTACATTAAAGCATCTCGCTTTTTCAATTTCAAATAATCTTATTACTACCATCGACAATGATAAATTACAATTCTGCCCCATGTTAGATGCACGCAGAATGGAAGTATATTGTGCAATATTCGACTTTTCAAATAATGAAATTAAACCTACGGCTGCCGAAATTATGGATGAAAATTCTTTTTCCGGTTTTTTAAATGAAAAGATTAGCTATTTTTTTGGTGATGGTGCCGCCAAGTGTAAAGAGCTTTTGTCGGTTCATGAAAATGCAATTTTTATTGACAATGTTTTCCCTTCAGCAATAAACATGATAGCACTTTCCGAGCAAGCATATATAAATAAGCAGTTTGAGGATATCGCTTATTTTGAACCCTTTTATTTAAAAGATTTTATAGCAGGCAAAAAAAAATCATTGTTGTAATATTTTTTGTGGCATATAATTTTTTTTATTTTATATTTTAACCAAAAAGTAATCCAAAAACCTCTTCAATTTTACCAACCATTGTAATTTTTATGTTGTACTTATTTTGGTCAAGTCCTTTTTTGTTGTATTTAGAAATGAAAATATGTTCAAAGCCTAATTTATCTGCTTCAGAAATTCTTTGATCAATCCTATTTACGGGTCGTATTTCACCACTTAGGCCTACTTCTCCCGCGAAACATGTTTTGGGTGAAATAGGCACATCTTCATTGCTAGAAAGTATCGAACATACCAATGCTAAATCTACTCCTGGGTCTTCTACTTTTATGCCTCCTGCAATATTTAAAAATACATCTTTAATACCTAATCGAAAGCCGCAGCGCTTTTCAAGTACCGCTAGTAACATGGATAATCTCCTTAAGTCAAATCCTGTGGAGGAGCGTTGCGGCGTTCCATAAGCAGCTGTACTCACCAAAGCCTGCGTTTCTATTAGCATCGGACGCATCCCCTCCATCGTTGCCGAAATTGCAACACCGCTTACTAATTCTTCACGTGCTGTAATTAATATTTCCGATGGATTGTTTACTTCCCGCAACCCATTGCCTTGCATTTCGTATATCCCTAATTCGTTGGTGGATCCAAATCGGTTTTTGGTGTTCCGCAACAAACGATACACATGATTTCTATCTCCTTCAAATTGTAAAACTGTATCCACCATATGTTCCAATACTTTTGGTCCGGCAAGGCTTCCATCTTTTGTTATATGTCCTATCAAAAATACTGCTGTGCCACTCTCTTTGGCATAACGCATCAGCTCTGAAGTACATTCCCGAATTTGTGATACACTTCCTGGTGAAGACTCAATGTGTGTAGAGTATAATGTTTGAATGGAATCAATTATCAATAAATTAGGCTCTAATGTCTCAATTTGTTGAAATATATTTTGAATGCATGTTTCTGTTAGTATGAAACAATTGCCGAATTCATTATTTAATTGTTCCCCATCTTTTTTTGAATTGGGTAAGGATACAATACGTTCGGCTCGCATGCGTATCTGCTGTTCACTCTCCTCTCCTGAGACATAAAGCACTTTCATGTTTTTTATTTGCAGTGCTACCTGTAACATAAGTGTTGATTTCCCTATTCCTGGCTCTCCGCCAAATAATACTAATGAACCAGGGACTAAGCCACCTCCCAATACCCTGGAAAGTTCTTTGTCATAAATAGATATGCGGTTTTGATTGGATAAGCTTATTTCACTTACCAACTGAGGTTTTGAGCTGCGCTGTTTACTTGAACTGCTTATGCCTGGTATTTTTGAATCTTCTGCCTTGGAAATTATTTCTTCAACATATGTATTCCAGTTATTACAGGAGGGACAATTACCAATCCACTTTCCAGATTGTGCTCCGCAGTTCTGACAGAAATAAATAGTTTTTGTTTTTGCCATTTTTTATAATTTCCGGTTTTTCAATTGTTAATAATATAAAAATTTATTACAGTTTAGGTTTATTTCCTTAAATTATTTTTTTATTTTAAAATTAATAAAACTAACAGATTTAGCAAAAGTTATAATCTGAAAGGCGCGCAAGCCAGAAAAGGTATCGGGGGCTTTGTCAGCCTGTGCCTGAGCCGATGACCTTTTCTTGAATTTTTTGTTGCTTTTTGTTTCAAGACAAAAAGTAAAATGCTTAAACGGACTAAGAATTCTATATCTTAGACAAAGGTAATTGGGTGCAAAGCCCTGTCTTTAGACTACCTAAATACTGTCTGTCCATATAGTCGAGTGTCTGAACTATAATGTTCGAGTTCGAGGCTTTCGTAGTATTGAAAATCAGGAGTTTACATTGGTAAATGACTGGTTTTTAAAACAAGAATAATGAAGACCCGAGTGAAACGAACTCACGAATACCTTTAAAAATAATATATTTATGAGTAAATCGGACATTATAGACAGACTCTAAATAGTAACTAAAATTCATTGCTATCCTTTTATAAATTTTAAAACACTCGTTTTTTCATTTTCTATGATGGTCAAATAATAAACACCTTGCTCCCAACTACTGCAATCAATTGAAAAATCAGATAAATTATTTTGTCCTGTAATGGTAGCTTTTTTCTTGATTTTTAATTCCTTAAACTGCTCTATTAGCTGCCCATTAATTGAATAAATTGATAGCTGTGCAATAATATCTTTATTAGAAGTATTACTCATAAAAAAAATATCTGTTGCCGGATTTGGATAAACTGCTAAGGATGATTTTAATTCATTTTCAGAATCAATGCCTGTAATTGTTATTGTCCATATACTATCTATCCATTGAGGATTATCTATGAATGGATTACGGTTGTTTTGTATTTGATAAACACTATTATTTCTGTTTTGTTCTTTACTACTAACCGAATCTTGATGACTCCATTGTAATAAAACATCTACTTGCCATGGTAAAATAATAGATTTATTTGTTCCTCCTGAGCTTGTCCAGGATGCATCTTCATTTTGGTAACGCGTACTCATATAAAAATAACTACGCGCCAAATCACCCTTGTATTCATCTATTGGTTCAAAAACTGTTTGGTTATATCCATTTGCAACACAGGGCCCTAGTTTACTACCATTTAGGGAGGTCCAACTCGGATTGTCAACAACTCCGTAAGGGTAGTTACTACGAATGTTATTTACATAACCATCCGTAGGATATACATGGAACAAATCCGAACTAGGCGTATTGTCTGAATTAAACCAGCTTTGGGGCCAGGTATGTTCTCGGTTATAACAATCCGCTTCTCCATTATAGGAGCCACATTGATCTGTCGAAAAGGTAAAGGTATAGGGGGGCGTACCGCCTGGATTATCACTATAAATATCCCACACTTTACCATTTGTTTTTTTATCTGTATTCTGAAAATGTGTCCATAAGCTGCTGTAACTAACATTATTATGATTTTTAATGATGTTGTGCAATGCTGTTTTTAATGCAGGCCCTGTTAAACCTGAGGCTGAATTATAATAACCTGCCGGGATTTGTGCTTGGGCATTAAGTGTAATTAAAATAATTAAAGCAATAAATAGTGTGCAGCTGTTTTTCATTTTCCTATTTGACTTATTGGTTATTTCAGTAGTTTAAAGCCATGCATTTTCAATGTAAGAAATTCAGCTCGAATTTTTTTTATGGTATTTATTTGAAAAAAAAATTTTCTACGGATTTTTCTGATATGCCTGCTTTATTAAAATATTTAAATTGAGCATGCTTTATAACAACCCTGATCAACTGAAAAATCATTATTAAAAATAATATCAAAACAGGAATTATTCTATCGAGCCGAATAAATGTTAATGCGGTATTATCGAAATTCTCTCCTCTAAATAAAAAATACAAACTAGGTAAGTATAAAAATACTCCCGCTGCAATTAAAAGGGATATATATTTTTTGTAAAAAACACCTTTCTCTTTTAATATTGGCAATAATGCAATGATGGGAAGTACCGAAGTAAACTGATACTCCCAAACTGTATTATAACTTAAGAAAAAGGAAAGAGAAATCGCCATTATTAGCAATAAGGTGCTTTCCAATCGGAGTATTTTGTCTTCAATAAAAATAACGCCGATAGATAATAACAAACAAATATATATCGGTATTTTATAAACCCCTGGCGACAAAACTTTTATTGTATCAATAAATACTGGTAATGAAAAAACATCAATGTGCATAAACTTATATTCCGACTGCGCAATAATATTTAGCCAATGAATACTATTGTCTTTCATGTATTCATTTAATACAAATTGATTTTTATAAATGTTCATTTTATCTTTTATAAAATCAAAGTCAAAAACAACATTCATTAATTTATCTAATCCAACACCCTGTGGATTTAAAATTGGTAATAATATAAAAAGCAAAGAAACAATTGCATAAACGATTAAGCTCTTTATAATTGTTTTGCGGGTTTCTTTAGTTAATAATAATAGAGGAAGCATTAAAAGTACGATAGGCTTCGTAAATAATGAAATAAGTATGCCTGCAAACAATTTATTATTGGCGATTTTTATGTCTTTAGCATCTTCTGAATAGCTCAGTTCAAAAACAGAAATTAATATTAAGGTAAGTGCCAACACCAATGGCGCATGCATATTGCCAACAAAAAGCATCCAATATACTGGAAATGCACACAACAAAAAAAAGTAACTGCTCGATTTTTTTAATTTATTTGTGGTGGTTTTTGAAATTAAATAACCGCAATACGTTAATATACCTACTGAAAATAAAACAAATAGCCAATAGCTCAGCCAGGGTGAAAAAAAAGAAAACCACGATGCTATAAATAAACTAAATGCCGGATGTGCCAAATACCATGTGGAGTGGGGGCCATAGGAAGCTCCACCCCAAGTATCAAATATACTTCTACCCTCAAGTAAATTTAAAAAGGATTTAGGCACAGCAAAATAATCTATCCCTTGAACGCTGGGGTTAATTTCTGCACCATAAAAAAAAATATTTAACCAGCCCAATTTTAAGGACAATAGCATAATCGCAACAATAGAGATTGTAATTATGGCTAAATAACTGCTTTGATTTTGTTTCATCCGTATCAAAAGTAATATTTTTTTGCATATTTTAACTCCTCATTTATTTGCACGGCTTTCATATAAAAACGGCAGAGCCCCGAAATGCCTTTAGAATTAAGTTTTTACATTATTTTATAAGGTGCAGCACACCGAAATGTTGAATATTTGTTAAGGTGCGCTGCACCTTTTTAATTAGATTTTGGTCATTTACACTACAAATATTAAGGTGCGCTGCAGCAAATTTTTATAAGAAACCCTTCTATTTGATTGACTTTTAAAATACCCAATAAAATTTTTAATGCGTATCTTTGAAAAAAAAGATTTGTTTTTTTAGCCTTTTAGTAATTTTTATATTGGCTCATTTTTTTGTTTCTAAAACTGAGAGCCATAATTTATAAGTTTAAATAAGGAGACTTTATATAAGTTAATTTATTAAAATAATTTAATGCCTGTTTGGAGCGTCATTGCGAGACTTTTCAGTCGAAGCAATCTCAACAAATGATGGATGGGCGACTACTTCGTGCCTCGCAAGTATGCCCTGAATAATGCTTTTGTATAAAAATGGGGATTTCATGACATTTTAATTTGTATAAAGTTTAATGGCTAACATTTTGTAATTTATTTTTCTTAAATAATTGAAACCTTTTAATGTTTTTAACGTATAAATATTTAATTTTGTCGATTATTTTAGCAGTTTAATTCTTATTTTTTACAAAATAATTTACTAAAAATTTGCCTTTTACTTTATTTTTCTAAAGAAAATATTATATTTTTTAATAGTTAAGAACGTGCATACAAATTGTATTTCAGTAATTCGAACACTTTTTGTTCTTTTTTTTTTACTGCAGCTTTGTGAAAAAAAGAATTGTTCTTTTGCACAAAATGTTGGTATTAATGTATTAGGATTATCTCCTAATACCGCTGCATTATTAGATATAGATGCCAATCCTAATTTTAACAAAGGATTGCTAATTCCCAGAGTTACTTTTTTACAGCGAACTGGAGCTAATTTTAATCCTCTATCCACCGCCGCACAAGGGCTTACGGTTTACCAAACCGATGCCGGGGGCTTAGGCGAAGGGTTTTATTTTAATACTAGCACCAGCACAACTCCTGCATGGTCGTTTTTGTTAAATAACACCAGCGGCTGGTCCCTTACTGGCAATGCTGCAACCACTCCTTCCAGCTCCGCTATTGGCACCGCTATTCCTGCTGGTCAAAATTATGCTGGTACAAGCGATTTAAAAGATTTTGTTTTGGCTACAAATAATTTGGAGAGGTTACGTATTAGCAGTGCTGGTAATATTGGTATTGGTACCACATCACCCAATAATAAATTACACATAGTAGGTGGTATGACAGTAAGTTCTGGCGGCACCTGGCCAGGCGATGGGAATGCAATGCTTGATTATATAGGATTAAGAGTGGGACATGATGGCGCAACAAACTCATCTTCCCCAGTAGGTTTAAATATTGCAATTAATAGGGCTTCTCCAGCTGCTGCCTTTAAAAATAGTACAGGACCAGCTCTACTTGTGGAAGCTGGAAGTATTGGTATTGGCACAAACACACCATCTACCCAGCTGCATTCCACCGGCGGTGTACGTTTCCAAACACTTACCGGTACAGGCAACCGCTTTGTTATTACTGATTTAAATGGAAATATATCTGCCGGCTCGGCTACCACTTCAGGAATAGTTACAGGCAGCGGCACTTTAAAATATGTTCCCAAATGGACACCCGATGGAGCTACACTTGGTAATAGCAGTATTTTTGATAATGGTAATGTAGGTATTGGTACGACAAGCCCGGGAGCAACATTAGATGTAAAGTTTACACCTGGAGTAAATATTTATCGTGCAACGGATGGCGCTGGACAATATCGCTGGAGGGTAGATCAAAATTTTGAAGAATTCCTTACCAATGCAGCTGGTGTTGACATTATGAAGCTTGGACAAACTGGAGCATATTTTAATCAAGGAAATGTCGGTATTGGTACGACAAACCCTACAAGAAAGCTATCATTCGGATCCTCCGTAAATAACGATCCTCTATATATTCAAGCTGATGTTGGCGGTATAGGAATGGATCAGGCGACTGCAGGGATCCGTATTGTGGGTGATCCATTTTCTAATAATCCTGTTGCGAGCGTTGGTTATTATGCTGGCAATGTGGTCAATCATGCGAATTGGACCAGTTTATTGATGGTCCGACAAGGCGGCAATGTAGGCATCGGAACATTAAGTCCGGGTGCAAAACTTCATGTGGAAGCAGGGAAAATTTACGGTTCAAAAACAAGTTTTCCTAATCCTAATTCATACA
>Ga0114966_10001043_pt1 | contig 25956 bp, 26 predicted proteins | sample M_130207_XF_Meta_FD_87029 | JGI IMG/M metagenome (GOLD analysis project Ga0114966, IMG submission 87029) | Freshwater microbial communities from Lake Montjoie, Canada to study carbon cycling - M_130207_XF_MetaG | ecosystem: Environmental > Aquatic > Freshwater > Lake | place: Lake Montjoie... | reverse complement strand
TTCATAGTTTACGAAGGCATGCCGCACAACATCACCGACGCAGTGCCCGACCGCTGCGCGGAAGAACTCAAACGCTTTTTGCTGGCACACGCCCATGCGTGAAATCCTGCGTATTGGCGCGTTGGGGGCAATGTTGGTCATCGGCGGGTCCGCGCTGGCGCAGGCGTTCCCGACGAAGCCGATACGGTTTGTTGCGGCCTTTCCCGCCGGCGGCCCCAGCGACATCGTCGCCCGCGCGATGGCAAAACGCATGTCCGAAGTGCTGGGCCAGCCGGTCATAGTCGATAACCGGACAGGTGCCGGCGGCAATATCGGCGCGGAGGCCGTTGCCAAGGCGCCGCCCGACGGCTACACGGTACTGTTAGGCGGCAGCTATGTGATCATAGCACCAGCCCTGTATTTGAAACCGCCGTTCGATCCGATCAGGGATTTCGCGCCGATCGGCCTCATCGTTTCCAATCAGTATGTGCTGGTCAAACATCCGTCGGTGCCGGCGCGAAGCGTGCGCGATTTGATCAAGGTCGCCAAAGCGCAACCGGGCAAACTTAATTATGCGTCCACCGGTCCGGGTTCGCCGCCGCGGCTGGCGGGGGAATTGTTCAAATCGATGGCGGGGGTCGATATGGTCAATATTTCCTACAAGGGCGCCACCCCCGCGCTGATCGACATGATAGGCGGCCACATCGACGTCTATTTCGGCGGCATCTCCGGTACTTTGCCGCCGATCGCAAGCAACAAAATCCGCCCGCTGGCGGTGACCAGCACGAAGCGGTCGTCGCAATTGCCGGAAATCCCGACGGTTGCGGAAGCGGCGTTGCCCGGTTACGACATCACTACGTGGTTCGGGCTGCTCGCACCCGCGGGCACGCCGCGTGAGATCGTCAACAAGCTCAACGCCGTGATTATCGGCATCGTCAACGAGAAGGAAATGACGAACTATCTGATCGGGCAGGGCGTCGATCCGGTGACCACCACGCCGGACCAGTTCGCGGCGTATATCAAGAATGAAGTTCCGAAGTTCGCCAAGATCGTGAAGGCCGCCGGCATTACGCCCGAGTGAATCGTTTCCGTCATCGCGCGGTTTGGCAATTCGCAGCCGTGTTGGCTGTGATGGCCGCGTGGGCGTTGTCAGCGTGCGCCACGGAACTGGCGGTCGGCTCCAAACGCTTTACCGAATCCTATATTCTCGGTGAAATCGTCGCGCGCACGGCGCGCGCGGCAGGCGAAGCGCAGGTGACTTTCAAGCCGGGGCTTGGCAATACGGCAGTCGTCTATGCCGCGCTGAAAAACGGCGCCATAGACGTTTACGCCGAGTATTCGGGCACCATTGCATTTGAGCTGCTCGGCAGAAAATCCGCCACTACGCTCGACGATATCAACCGCGCGCTGGCAGCAGACGGACTGGTGGCGTCGGTGCCGCTGGGTTTCAGCAATACCTACGCGCTGGCCATGAGCGACAGTCTCGCGCAGCAGCGTGGCATTACGGCCATTTCCGACCTGGCCACGCATGCCGATCTCGCGGTCGGCCTGTCGCAGGAGTTTCTCAACCGCAAAGACGGTTGGCCGGCATTGCAAAAGGCGTATGCGTTGCCGTTTGCCGCGCGCGGGCTCGATCACGGGCTCGCCTACGAAGCATTGGCGGCCGGGCGCATCCAGTTGATGGACGTTTACACGACGGACGCGAAGATCAGGCGTTACGGCTTGCGCGTGCTCGCCGATGACCGTAATTTCTTTCCGCCTTACGCGGCTTTGCTGCTGCATCGCGCCGATCTGCCGCAGCGACTCCCCAAAACCTGGGCGGCGCTGGCGGCGCTGGAAGGAAAAATTGCGCCGGCGGACATGATTGCCATGAATGCGACAGTCGAGCTCGACGGCAAATCGTTCGCGCAGGTCGCGGAAGCGTTTGTCACGCAGGCGCCGGTTGCGGGCGCCCAGGCGCCACGCGGGCTGTTGGTGCGGTTTTTTGGCGACGACTTTCTGCGCGTCAGCGGCCAGCATCTGCTGCTGGTATTCGTGTCATTGGCGGCAAGTTGCGCGGTGGGAATCCCTCTCGGCATATGGGCAGGGCGCTCGACGGCGGCGCAGCGCGTGATTTTGCCGGCAGTCGGTGTGCTGCAGACGATACCCTCGCTTGCGCTGCTGGCGTTTCTGATCGCGCTGCTGGACCGGATAGGCACGCTGCCCGCGCTGGTCGCGTTGTTTCTCTACGGGTTACTCCCGATCGTGCGCAATACGGCTACCGCCATGGCGGAAGTGGCGCGGGGACTCAAACAGGCGGCCGCGGCGCTGGGTTTGCGCCCGCGGGAGATCCTGCGGCTCATCGAACTGCCGGTGGCATCGCGCACCATTCTGGCCGGGGTGCGGACTTCCGCCGTCATTAATGTGGGGACGGCGACTATAGCCGCGTTCATAGGCGCCGGTGGTTATGGGGAGCGCATCGTGGCCGGACTCGCCGTGAACGACAACGTGCTGCTCCTTGCCGGCGCCGTGCCGGCAGCGCTGCTTGCACTGCTGATCGAAGGCGGCTTCAGCCTGGCCGAGCGCTGGCTGGTGCCGCGCGGCCTGCGGCAGGCTGCGGCTTCCGGTTAAGAGCCGACGGCGGGCCGGAATTACAGCCTTTTTTGAATAACCCTGCTCGCCGGTGAACTAATCCGCAATTTTGCTTGTCTGTCGCATATCGGTTCGGTTACACCCTATTTGAGACGCGGGCTGGGGTATACTTAGCGCTTTGTTTTCGCGGGCTTAGCGCCGGCAAAGCATAAGGACTCGGGGGCCGGTTTCATGGGCGAACGTGAAGTCGACCAGCAACTGGTTGAGCGGGCGCAGCGCGGCGACAAGAAAGCGTTCGAGCTGCTGGTGGTGAAGTACCAGCGCAAGCTTGCGCGTCTGTTGTCGCGTTTTATTCGCGATGCCAGCGAGGTCGAAGACGTAACGCAGGAGGCCTTTATCAAGGCCTACCGCGCATTGCCGTCGTTTCGCGGCGACAGCGCGTTTTATACGTGGTTGTACCGGATAGGCATCAATACGGCGAAGAACTATCTCGTTGCGCTGGGACGGCGCGCGCCGACTGTAACCGAGGTCGACAACGAGGAAGCGGAAGATATCGAGGTTGGCGAGCAATTAAAGGACATGAATACGCCAGAACAGCAGATGATGACGCGGCAGATCGCCGAAACGGTGAACTCCACGCTGCTGAAGTTGCCTGAAGAGTTAAGAACCGCGATCACATTGCGTGAAATCGACGGCCTGAGTTACGAGGAAATTGCGCAGATCATGAATTGTCCGATAGGCACCGTGCGTTCGAGGATATTCCGCGCGCGCGAGGCGATCGCCGAGCAGTTGCGGCCGCAGCTCGACACCCCGAAAGACAGGAGATGGTAATGGATCGAATTTCGGCGTTCATGGACGGTGAATCGGGGCAAACTGAGACGCGGCAGACCATGCAGCGCCTCAAGCAGGAGGACGAATGTTGCGAAACCTGGGCGACATATCACCTGATCGGCGACATGATGCGCGGAGACCCGGTGCTGAGCGACGACTTCATGGCGCGCTTTCAGGCGCAGATGAAGGACGAACCCACCCAGCTCGCGCCGCGCCTCACGTTGCGAAAATCCGCCAACCTTGCGCTTTCCATGGCCGCTTCGGTGTGCGCGATCGCAGTGGTTTTGCTGCTGGTCTTCACCGACAATCCACTCAGCCCGCAAGGGCAGGCCGCCAGTGCGCCCAAAATAGAAGAAACCGCGGTCGCGCGCGCCGACCCGCCTACGCCGCTGGTGGCCGCCGTCAAGCAGGGCAAGGTCAACGAGTACCTGATGGCGCATCAGGAGTTCTCGCCCAGCACCGCATTCCAGGGCGTGGCGCCGTACGTAAGAACCGTGTCGGGTTCGAATGATGGTGATGGCCGTTAAGTTTCGCGCATTGCATCCTGCGGTCCCAGTGGTGCTGGTGCTGCTGGGCGCCATTGGCTGCGCAGGCAGTTCCGCCGCCGAAAACAGCGCCGACGCCATGACCTGGCTGAAGAAAATCGCCACCGCATCGCGCCAGCTCAATTACGCGGGGACTTTCGTCTACCATCACGGCCGCCAGATGGAGACTTCGCGCATCGCCCATATCGCCGACGCGGGTGGCGAGCGCGAAAAGCTCGAAACGCTGGATGGCCCGCCGCGGGAAATCATACGCAACAACGAAAACGTCACCTGCTACCTGCCCGACAGCAAGACCGTGATCATCGAAAAACGCAGTTCGCACCAGTTTCCGGCATTGTTGCCCGAGCAGTTAACGGACATCGCCGACAATTACGTGGTGAGCAAAGGCGGGCAGGACCGCGTCGCCGGGCACGATTGCCAGGTCATCGCGCTAGCCCCAAAGGACAACCTGCGCTTCGGCCACAAGTATTGCGCCGAACGCGTGACCGGCCTGGCATTGCGCGCCCGCACTTACAGCGAAAAAGGCGAACTGGTCGATTTGTTCGTCTTCACGCAGTTGACGATAGGCAGCGGCGTCAATAAAAAAATGATCGAATCCCGCTTTGCCGGCCAGAGCCAGTCGTGGCACGTCGATCGCACGGCGCTGGAGCGCAGCGAGTCCGCGGCGGACAGCGGTTGGGCGCTTAAGACCCAGCTCGCGGGATTCAGGAAGCTCACCGAAATGCGGCGCTCGATCGCCGGCCGCGCCACGCCGGTTTCGCATATCGTCTACTCCGATGGCCTCGCCGCGGTGTCGGTATTTCTCGAGCCTATGCCTAAATCCCCGCCAGCCCCGGGAGCGACTTACCAGGGGGCGGTCAACATGTACGTGAAATCGATATCCGACCAGATGGTGACCGTGGTCGGTGAAGCGCCAGCGCGCACGGTTAAACAAATTGCCGAATCGTTTGCAATGAAGACCGTCGATCGTTGATCACGTCAGCGTAATGCAGGACTGAAGTGCATTTAAAAAAATAGCCGTAAAAAGGGATGTCAGATGTTCAGAAAATTTGTTTTGTTCGCGTTCCTGTTGCTGCCGTTGACGGCGCTCGCGCAACTGCCCGACTTTACCGATCTCGTCGAAAAGCAGGGCCCCACGGTGGTCAATATCAGCACTACGCAGACGGTGCGCAGTCCGCTCGGCACGCCGCAGGTGCCGCAACTGCAGGAAGACGATCCGTTCTACGAGTTTTTCCGGCGCTTCGTGCCGAATCCCGGCCCGCGTGAATTCCAGAACAATTCGCTGGGCTCCGGTTTCATCATCAGCACCGACGGCTACATCCTGACCAATGCCCACGTGGTCGAGGCGGCCGACGAAATCAACGTCAAGCTGACTGACAAGCGCGAGTTCAAGGCGAAGGTCATCGGCAGTGATAAACGCACCGATATCGCCCTGATCAAGATCGAAGCCACGGGCCTGCCGGCGGTCAAGTTCGGTGACCCCAACAAACTGAAGGTCGGCGAGTGGGTGATTGCGATCGGCTCGCCGTTCGGTTTCGAAAACTCGGTGACCGCGGGCATCGTCAGCGCGAAGGGCCGCTCGTTGCCGCAGGAAAACTTCGTGCCTTTCATCCAGACCGATGCTGCGGTGAACCCCGGCAATTCGGGCGGGCCGCTGTTCAACATGCGGGGCGAGGTGATCGGCATCAACTCGCAGATCTACAGCCGCACCGGCGGTTTCATGGGGCTGTCGTTTTCGATTCCGATCGACGTGGCCAACGACATCGCGGCCCAGCTGAAGACCGGCGGCAAGGTCACGCGCGGCCGCATCGGCGTCGTCATACAGCCCGTCACGCGCGAACTCGCCGAATCGTTCGGCCTGCCGAAGCCAACTGGCGCGCTCGTCGCCTCGGTGGAAAAAGGCAGTCCCGCGGAAAAAGCCGGCGTCGAAGCGGGTGACGTCATACTCAAATTCGGCGGCCGGGACGTGGTTTCCTCGGAGGATTTGCCGCGGCTCGTCGGCAGCACCAAGCCGGGCGTGAAATCGGTCACGCAGTTGATGCGCAACAAAGCGACGCGCGAGGTCACCGTCGTGGTCGGCGAAATGCCTGAAGAAGCGCGCGCCGCGCAGCGCACGCCGCGCCGCCCAGGCGCCAAACCGCCGGCTGAATCGGTGAGCAAGCTGGGCATGACATTGTCGGAGCCGACCGCCGAACAGCGCAAAGAACTGAAAATTACCGGCGGTATCCTGGTCGAGGAAGCGCAGGGTGCGGCCGCGAAAGCCGGCATCCGCCGCGGCGATATCATTCTCGCTGTCAACAACCAGGACGTGAAATCGCTTGAGCAGTTCAGCCAGCTGATGGGCCAGTTCGAAAAAGGCAAGATCGTGGCAATGCTGGTGCGGCGCGGCGGCAACGCGCTCTATATCCCGTTCCGCATCGAGTAAACACACTATCAAGCTCACCGTTTACGGGCGTACGTACTGTCATCTTTGCGACGACATGATCGCGGGCTTGCGCACGCTGCAGGCTGGCGATCGTTTTGAGCTGGAAGTCATCGATGTAGACAGCGATCCGCTGTTAGAAGCGCAGTATGGCGAATTGGTGCCGGTGCTGATGGGCGCTGATGGCGAACTCTGCCATTACCACCTGGACGCCACCAAAGTTAATGAATACCTGAACAAAATCGGCTAAAATCACGTTTTATTTCAGAAAAGGGCACGTTACGCGTGCCCTTTTTCTTACATGCAGCAGATCCGCAACTTTTCCATCATCGCGCACATCGACCACGGCAAGTCGACGCTCGCCGACCGCTTCATCCAGTTTTGCGGCGGCCTTTCCGACCGCGAGATGGAAGCGCAGGTGCTCGACTCGATGGATCTCGAGCGCGAGCGCGGCATTACGATCAAGGCGCAGACCGCGGCCCTGCAGTATCGCGCGCTCGACGGTCAGACTTATCTGCTCAACCTGATCGACACGCCCGGGCACGTCGATTTTTCTTATGAAGTCTCGCGCTCGCTGGCGGCATGCGAAGGCGCGCTGCTGGTCGTCGATGCGTCGCAGGGCGTCGAAGCGCAGACTGTCGCCAATTGCTATACCGCCACCGAGCAGGGCGTGGAAGTCGTCCCGGTGATCAACAAGATCGATCTGCCTTCGGCGGAACCGGCACGCGTAATCACCGAAATCGAAGACATCATCGGCATTCCCGCGCAGGAGGCCGTGCTGGCGAGCGCCAAGTCGGGCCTGGGCGTACAGGACATACTCGAAGCCGTCATTGCGCGCATACCGGCGCCGCGCGGCGATCCGGCAGCGCCGCTGAAGGCATTGATCATCGATTCGTGGTTCGACAACTACGTAGGCGTGGTGATGCTGGTGCGCGTGGTCGATGGCGAGTTGCGCCCGAAAGACCGCATCCTGCTGATGTCGACGAAGACACAGCATCTGTGCGAGCAGGTCGGCGTATTCACGCCGAAATCGCGCGCTAAACAAAGCCTGGGCGCCGGCGAGGTGGGTTTCGTCATCGCGGGCATCAAGGAACTCAAGGCGGCGCGCGTGGGCGACACGGTCACCCTCGTCGAGCGTCCGGCGACCGCGGCATTGCCCGGGTTCAAGGAAATCCAGCCGCAGGTGTTTGCCGGACTGTATCCGATCGACTCAAACCAGTACGACGCCTTGCGCGACGCGCTGGAAAAGCTGCACCTGAACGATGCATCGCTGCGCTACGAACCTGAATCATCGCAGGCGCTGGGTTTCGGTTTTCGCTGCGGATTTCTCGGCCTGCTGCATCTCGATATCGTGCAGGAGCGGCTCGAGCGCGAATACGGAATGGAACTTATCACCACGGCGCCGACGGTGGTCTACCAGGTGCATATGAACGACGGCACGCTGATTGAAATCGAGAACCCCTCGAAGCTGCCCGACCTGTCGAAAGTGAACGAGATACGCGAGCCCATCATCACGGCGTCGATACTGGTGCCGCAGGATTACGTGGGCGCGATCATCACGCTGTGCACACAAAAGCGCGGCGTGCAGCGCAATATGCAATATCTCGGACGGCAGGTGATGTTGACCTATGAATTGCCGTTGAACGAAGTCGTGATGGATTTTTTCGACAAACTGAAGTCGTCGAGCCGCGGTTACGCGTCGCTCGATTACGATTTCAAGGAATACCGTGCCGGCGACCTCGTCAGGCTGGATATCCTGATCAACGGCGACCGCGTCGATGCGCTGTCTTTGATCGTGCACCGCGCCAATGCTCTGTATCGCGGCCGCGAACTGGCGCAGAAGATGCGCGAACTGATTCCGCGCCAGATGTTCGACGTCGCCGTGCAGGCCGCGATAGGCGCGCATATAATCGCGCGGGAAAACGTCAAGGCGCTGCGCAAGAACGTGCTGGCCAAGTGTTACGGCGGCGATATCTCGCGTAAAAGGAAGCTGCTCGAGAAGCAGAAGGCCGGCAAAAAACGCATGAAACAGGTCGGCAACGTGGAAATTCCACAGGAAGCGTTTCTGGCCATATTGCAGGTGGAGAGCAAATGATGCGCATGCCGGAACTGCAAGCGCCGCCCGCTGCCTGCCTGAAGCAGCATTCGTAGACGGGGCTCTAAATGAATTTTGCTTTGATCATGTTTTCGCTGCTGATGCTGACGGGCGCGGTCTGCCTGCTCGACTATTACGTATTGCGCAAGAATCGCGCTGCCGATGCCGTCGAACCGTGGTGGGTCGAATACCCGAAAAGCTTCTTCCCGGTCATCCTGATCGTGTTTCTGCTGCGCTCGTTTCTGGTCGAACCGTTCAAGATTCCGTCCGGTTCGATGCTGCCCACGCTCCTGATCGGCGATTTCATACTGGTCAACAAGTTCACTTACGGGATACGCCTGCCGGTCATCAACAAGAAGGTTCTCGACCTCAATACCCCGCAGCGCAGCGACGTCATGGTGTTCCGTTATCCGGAAAATCCTTCGCTTGACTACATCAAGCGCGTGGTCGGCGTGCCTGGCGACAAGGTCACTTATCAGAACAAGCGCCTGTCGATCAATGGCCAGGAAATCAAGGTCGAAGCGGACGGCCAGTACAACTACGTGGAAAGCGGTCTCAGCTTCGTGTCGACCCAGCGGCTGAAGGAATTGCTCGCGCCCGGGCAGCCGCACGCGATCCTGCTCAACCCGGAAATCCCGACGCTGCGCATCTCCGACGTCAGGCGATTCCCTTTTCACGAGAATTGTGCCTACAATGAAGCGGGATTTACGTGCACGGTGCCGCCTGGGCATTTTTTCATGATGGGCGACAACCGCGACAGCAGCAGCGACAGCCGCTACTGGGGCTTCGTGCCGGAACAGAATATCGTCGGCAAGGCGTTTTTGATCTGGTGGAATTTCGATGAATTCAAACGCATCGGGCAATCGATAAAATGACTGGGGGCGTCATGAAAAAGCAACTGGGTGTGAGTTTGAGCGGCTTGCTCATGGTTAGTGTCGTGCTGATTTTGATCGCGTTGCTCGGCTTCAAGCTGTTCAAGCCGTATAGCGAATACATGGCCCTGCAAAAGATATTACGTACACTGGCAGTCAAACCCGAGGTCAGGAACGGGACGCGACGTGATTTCACCACCTCGTGGGCGGCTTACGCCAATATCGAAGGCATTACTGCGATCGGCGGCGACGACGTTGAAATCACGAAGGACGGCAACAATGTCACGCTCAGCGCGAGCTATCAGGTCAAGGTGCCGCTGTTCAAGAACTTCAGCCTGTTGATCGATTTCGCACCGAGTTCGTCGTCGGGTCCGTAGCCGGAGCGGCACGGGTAATTGGCCGGCAAAGCATGCTTCGTCGCGACCTCGCCGAAACCACGGGTTACTCATTCGGCAATCCCGATTTGCTGCGGCAGGCACTGACTCACCGCAGCTTCGGCGCCACGCATAACGAACGGCTGGAATTCCTCGGCGATGGCGTATTGAACTGCGTCGTCGCCGCATTGCTGTTCGAGCGCTTCCCGCAGCTGCCGGAAGGCGAGCTTTCGCGCCTGCGCGCGAGCCTCGTCAACCAGCAAAGCCTGTTCGAAACCGCGCAGCGGATCGACCTCGGCGGCCATTTGCTGCTAGGCGAAGGCGAGGTGAAAAGCGGCGGGGCGCAGCGCCCTTCGATACTTGCCGACTCGCTCGAGGCTTTGATCGGTGCGGCATTTCTCGACGGCGGATTCGATGCGGCGCGCGCGCTGGTGGCGCGGCTGTTCGAGCAGGCGCTCAAAACCGCCGATCCGCAGAACGTAGGCAAGGACGCCAAAACGCAGTTGCAGGAATTCCTGCAGGCACGCCGTATGGCGCTGCCGCAGTATTCCGTGATAGCTACGGGGGGCGAGGCGCACGAGCAGAGTTTTCGCGTGGAGTGCGCGATCCCCGAGTTGAATATCCGCACCCAGGGCGAGGGCAGCAGCCGCCGCAGTGCCGAGCAGGTCGCCGCGCGCCGCGCGTACGATCTCGGCAACCGAACGTAAATTCACGGACTTCAATGAACGATACCGCAAAAGATTTTCGTGCCGGCTATGTGGCGATCGTGGGCCGTCCCAACGTCGGCAAGTCGACGCTGCTGAACCGCCTGGTCGGCCAGAAACTGAGCATCACCTCGCGCAAGCCGCAGACCACGCGGCAGCGCATCACCGGCATACTGACGCGTGACGATGCGCAGCTGATGTTCGTCGATACGCCGGGATTCCAGACGCGCCATACCAGCGCGCTTAACCGCCAGATGAACCGCACCGTGACGCAGGCACTGGCCGATGTTGACGTGATATTGCTGGTGGTCGAGGCCGGGCACTTCAGCGCGGAAGACCGCGCGCTGCTGCCGTTGCTGCCGAAAGAACGCAAAACGCTTCTGGTCATCAATAAAACCGACCGGCTCGCCGATCGCGGTCTCCTGCTGCCTTTCATCACCGAAGTGTCCGGCGCGCATGAGTTTGCCGAAATCGTTCCGGTCTCCGCGTCCAAGGGGCACGGCGTCGACGAACTCGCGACGACCATCAGCCGCTATCTGCCGGTGCAGCCGGCGCTGTATGGCGCGGACGAGGTCACCGAATCAAGCGAGCGTTTTCTCGCGGCCGAACTGATCCGCGAAAAACTGTTCCGCCTGCTTGGCGACGAATTGCCCTACGCGAGTGCCGTCATCATCGACAAATTTGCCATGGAAGGCACGATGCGGCGCATCCATGCCTCCATCCTTGTCGACAAGGACTCGCACAAAGGCATCGTGGTCGGCACCAAGGGCGCCCAACTGAAGGCGATCGGCACCAAGGCCCGCCTCGACATGGAAAAACTGTTCGGCGGCAAGGTCCATCTCGAACTGTGGGTCAAGGTCAAACGCGGTTGGGCGGAAAATCAACAGGTCATGAAGCAGCTCGGTTATGGCTGATGCAGGCAGGGCGCGCCATGACGGAGAACCCGCTTTCGTGCTGCATAGCTACCCGTATCGCGAAACCAGTCTGATCATCGAGGCGTTCACGCGCAATTACGGCCGCGTGGCGCTGGTCGCGCGCGGCGCGCGGCGGCCGCGTTCAGTGCTGCGCGGCGTGCTGCTGGCGTTTCAGCCGTTGTTGCTCAGCTGGGGCGGCAAGGCCGAGCTGCGCACGCTGCACAAGGCCGAATGGCAGGGCGGGCTGCCGCAACTGACGGGCCGCGGACTGTTGTGCGGTTTCTATCTGAACGAACTGATGCTGAAGCTGCTGGCGCGCGACGATGCGCACGAGGCCCTCTACGAGACTTACCACGCAACGCTCAGCACCCTGAGCAACGGCGGCGATCACGCGGTGACGCTGCGCAGCTTCGAGCAGCAGTTTCTGAAAGAGGCGGGATACGCACTGACGCTCGACCGCGACGTGATGAGCGGCGAGGCGATACGCGCGGACTGCAATTATCATTACCTGCTCGAACGCGGGCCCGTGTTCGCCGAGCGTGAAGGCGGCGGGGGCGGCGGCGATGGAAAACGGTTAGAATTGGCGGGACAAACCCTGCTCGACATGGCGCGCGATGAGTATTCGAGTCCGGTTACCCAGCAGCAGAGCAAAGCATTGATGCGCATGCTGATTAATCACTGCCTTGGCAACCAGACGCTGAATACCCGGCAGTTATTGAAGGATATGCAACAGCTATGACGCGCCTGAGCGTCAATCTCAACAAGATCGCATTGCTGCGCAACTCGCGCTCGCTCGGCATTCCGAGCGTCACACGCGCGGCGACGATCTCCCTGGACGCCGGCGCGCATGGCATTACCGTGCATCCGCGTCCCGACAGCCGCCATATCCGCATCGACGACGTGCGCGAGTTGTCGGCATTGCTCAAGAAACGTCCGGGCGCCGAATTCAATATCGAAGGTAATCCGTTCGAAGGGCTGATCGATATCGCGCGCGAAGCGATGCCGCAGCAATGCACGCTGGTGCCGGATGATCCCGCTGCGTTTACTTCCGACCACGGCTGGGACATCAAACGCGATGGCGCCCGCCTCAAACCCCTGATCGCCGAACTCAAGGCGCTGGGGGTGCGCGTCAGCCTGTTTATGGATCCGCTGCCGGATGCGATGGTCGCGGTGCGCGAACTCGGGGCAGACCGCATCGAGCTATATACCGAACCGTACGCGCAGGCATTCGGCCGCGCGGATGAGCAGGCGGTGCTGAAGAGTTATGCCGATACCGCGCAGGCAGCGCAACGCACCGGCCTCGGTGTCAACGCAGGGCATGATCTGAATCAGCAGAACCTGCCGCTTTTTCTGTCCGCAGTGCCGCAGGTGCTGGAAGTGTCGATCGGTCACGCGCTGGTCGCCGATGCAATAGAGGCGGGGCTCGCCCCCACGGTGCGTGGTTATCTGGCCGCGATCGCCAAGGCTGGCCGCTCTTGATTTACGGTATAGGCGTAGACGTGGTGGAGCCGCATCGCGTCAAGCGGTTGCTCGAAAAGTACGGCGAGCGGTTCGCGCGCCGCGTCTTGACCGAGCGCGAATGGCCGGGTTACGCCAAAACCATCAACCGGGTATTTTTTCTGGCCAACCGCTTTGCCGCCAAGGAAGCTTTCTCGAAGGCGATGGGCACCGGGTTCCGCTTTCCTGTGACCCTGCAATGCATCAGCGTCGTGCCGGACCGGCGCGGCAAACCCGAGTTCGAATTTCATCCCAAGCTCGCCGCGCTGGTCGCCGCCGAAGGCATCGTCGGCCACTTTGTCACCATTAGCGACGAGAAAAGCCTGGCTTGCGCCTGTGTCGTGCTGGAAAAACAATGAACTCGCCGCTGCAGCTGTCCCACGGCCCGGTCATGCTCGACGTGGCCGCTACCGAACTGACCGCCGAAGACCGGCAGCGTCTCGCGCACCCTATGGTTGGTGGCGTCATACTTTTTGCGCGCAACTATGCGTCGTCTGAACAACTGATAGCATTGACGCGTGAGATTCATGCGGTGCGCCAGCCGCAGTTGTTGATTGCAGTCGATCACGAAGGCGGGCGCGTGCAGCGTTTTCGCGACGGCTTTACCGTGTTGCCGGCCATGCGCGAACTGGGCGTCGCGTGGGACCTTGATGCCAAACATGCGCGTGTGCTGGCGGAAGCGGTCGGTTATGTACTCGCGGCCGAATTGCGCGCGCACGGCGTCGATCTGAGTTTCACACCCGTACTCGACGTCGATCACGGCAACAGCAGCGTGATCGGCGACCGCGCATTCCACAATAATCCGCTGGCGATAGGCGACCTCGCACTCGGCCTGATGCGCGGCCTGCGGCACGGCGGCATGTCGGCGGTGGGCAAGCATTTCCCGGGACATGGTCATGTCAAAGCCGACTCGCATCATGAAATGCCGGTTGACGAGCGGCCGCTGGAAGAACTCGAAGCATCCGACCTGAAACCCTTTCGCCGCCTGATCGAAAGCGGGCTCGGCGGCATCATGCCCGCGCACGTGGTTTATCCTGCCGTCGATGAGCACCCGGCCGGCTTTTCCGCGATCTGGCTGAAACAGATACTGCGCCGCCAGATGGGCTTTAACGGCATGATATTCAGCGACGATTTGTCGATGGCAGGGGCGAGTACGGCGGGCGACGTGGTCGAGCGCGCCTATGCCGCGGTGCGCGCCGGCTGCGACATGGTGCTGGTATGCAACGATCCGAAGTCCGCCGATCAATTGCTCGATAAATTCGACTATACGATGCCGGCGATGGCGTTGGCGCGGCTCGCGCGCATCCACGGCCGCGGCGGCCCGGAGTCTGTCGCTCAACTGCAGCACGACCGCTATTATCTCGACGCGGTCGCCACGGTGCGTGCCATCGGCGTCAACAGCGGCGACCTTCCGCTGTACCGTTAGCCGCCAGCGGCAGCCGCCGGGCCATGAAGTTTTCGCTGAAATGCCGCGACTGTCCGCGGCTCGCCGGGTTTCTCGACCAGGTCAGGCGTGACTATCCTGATTACCACGCACGGCCCGTGGCGCCGTTTGGCGATGCCAAGCCGCGCTTGTTGATTGTCGGGCTAGCACCCGGCATGCACGGCGCCAATCGCAGCGGCCGGCCGTTTACCGGCGATTATGCCGGTATCCTGCTGTATGCGACCCTGCACAAATTCGGCCTCGCCAGCGCCGCACAATCGGTCAGCGCGGATGATGGCCTGCAATTGCGCGGGTGCCGTATTACCAACGCGGTGAAATGCCTGCCGCCGCAGAACAAGCCGGAGCCCGCCGAAGTGAGGCAATGCAACGGATATCTGCAATCAGAACTCGCGGCGATGGGGCAGGCCAGCACAATACTGGCGCTGGGGACCGTCGCGCACCAGGCAGTGCTGATGGCGCTCGATGTCAGAAAAGCGTTGTTTCCGTTCCGCCACGGCGCGCGCCATGCGCTGCCGAACGGGTTCGCGCTCTACGATAGCTACCACTGCAGCCGCTACAATACGAACACGCGCCGCCTCACTCCCGCCATGTTCGAAGCCGTATTCGCCGACATCTCAAAACATCTGCAATCGCGATGAGCGTGTTTGATCCCAGCGAAGTCATAGTCAATCTGCCGCATTTGCCGGGTGTTTACCGCATGCTGGGCGCGACCGGCGATGCGCTTTACGTCGGCAAAGCAGGCGATCTCAAGAAGCGGGTCTCGTCCTACTTTCAGAAACAATCGGGTTTGTCGCCGCGCATCCGCCTGATGCTGGGCCAGGTGCATGCGCTCGAGACCACGGTGACGCGGTCTGAAGCCGAAGCGCTGATCCTCGAGAACAATCTGATCAAGTCGCTTAATCCGCGCTACAACATATTGTTCAGGGACGACAAGTCATATCCCTATCTGGCGCTCACGCGGCATGGGTTTCCGCGGCTCGCGTTTCACCGCGGCAGTCTCGATCCGCGCGACCGCTATTTCGGCCCGTTTCCGAACGCCGGCGCCGTGCGTGAAAGCATGCAGCTGCTGCAAAAAGTGTTCCGCCTGCGCACTTGCGTCGACAGCGTGTACGAGAACCGTTCGCGCCCCTGCCTGCTGCACCAGATCCGGCGCTGCACAGCGCCTTGCGTTGGACGCATCAACGCTGCGGACTACGCAGATGACGTGAAGAGCGCAGAGCTATTCCTGCGCGGCAAGGACGATGAAGCGGTAGAGCGCCTGATCGCGCGCATGGACACTGCTGCCGAAAACCAGAACTACGAACAGGCGGCCATTTTCCGCGACCAGGTCGGTGCCTTGCGGCGAGTGCGCGAAAAGCAGTTCGTCAGCAGCAATGTTGCGCGCGACGCCGATATCATCGCGTGTGCGGCGGAAGGCGAAATCGTCTGCGTTAATCTTGTGATGATCCGCGGCGGCCACCATCTGGGCGACAAGAACTTCTTTCCGCGCAATGCGGGTGGACACGAATTACCGCAGATCGTCGAAGCGTTCATCAGCCAGCATTACGCGAGCGGCGGGGCACCGCCGCTGATTGTCATTGGCAGCGAGATCACCGGAGAGTCGCTTGCGCAGTTCCTGAGCGAGCAATCCAGCCACAAGGTGCAGCTTGTCGTGAATCCGGCAGGTGAGCGGCGAGTGTGGCTCGACATGGCGCTGAAAAACGCGCAGCTGGGCGCCCAGCAGCAACTCAGTCTGCACGCCAGCCAGGAAGCACGCCTGCTTGCCTTGCAGCAGGCGTTGGGCGCGACCGAGGCGATCCGCCGCATCGAATGCTTCGACGTCAGTCACACGATGGGCGAGGCCACGGTAGCGTCGTGCGTGGTCTACGACCAGGCGGCGATGCAGAAATCGGAATATCGCCGCTTCAATATCAGCGGTATCGAGCCCGGTGATGACTATGCCGCGATGCGCGACGTGCTGAGCCGGCGCTATAGGCGCGTGGTTGCCGGCGAAGGCAAGGTGCCGGACCTGGTGCTGATCGACGGCGGCAAGGGGCAATTGGGCGTGGCATGTGAGGTATTTGCCGAACTTGGATTGTCCGATGTGCAACTCATCGGCGTCGCCAAGGGCGAGGAGCGCAAACCGGGGCTGGAGCAATTGATCATTCCCGGCCGCGCAAACCCGCTACAATTGCCGGGTGAACATCCGGCGCTGCACTTGATTCAGCAGATACGCGACGAAGCGCACCGCTTCGCGATCCAGGGACACCGCGCGCGGCGCGGCAAAACACGCAACACGTCGACGCTGGAGAGCATCGCCGGCGTCGGCGCCAAGCGGCGGCAAAGCCTGCTCGCGCGCTTTGGCGGACTGAAAGGGCTGATGTCGGCCAGCGTGGATGAACTCGCGCAGGTCGAAGGCATCAGCCGGGAACTCGCGGCGCGTATTTATGACCAGTTGCACTGAAATGCACGACCAACTGCATTGACATGCCCTTCAATATACCCAACCTGCTGACGTGGCTGCGGATCCTGCTGATCCCGCTTTTTGTCGGCATTTTCTATTTCGAGAAAAGCTGGGTTTCGCTGCCCAACCAGAATCTGGTCGCCACCGTTATTTTCACGCTGGCGGCGATCACCGACTGGGTCGACGGGTGGCTTGCCCGCAAGCTCAATCAAACGTCCGCGTTCGGTGCTTTTCTCGACCCGGTCGCCGACAAGCTGATGGTGGCGGCGGCGTTGATCATATTGCTGCAGCTCGGGCGGCTGGGAGATCTGGGCGCCATCCTCACGTTGATCATCATCGGCCGCGAGATCACGATTTCGGCGCTGCGCGAATGGATGGCGCAGATTGGGGCGTCGAAGAGCGTTGCAGTATCGTACATCGGGAAAATCAAGACCGTCTCGCAAATGGTCGCGATTCCGCTGCTTCTTTATGACGATCCGATCGGCTTTTTCGATCCGCACTGGCTGGGCATAGCCTTGATCTGGATTGCCGTGCTGCTGACCCTCGTTTCGATGGCCTATTACCTCAAAATGGCTATGCCGCAAATCAATAAACGCCTTTGAAACATAGGATTTCTTGACCATTGCGGCTAGTCAAAATATAATGCTGCTCCAGTTTCGCGGGAATAGCTCAGTTGGTAGAGCGCAACCTTGCCAAGGTTGAGGTCGGGAGTTCGAGCCTCCTTTCCCGCTCCAGATTCCGGGAAAGCGAAGTAGCATTCGACTCGGGCGCAATACGGCAACATGCCTGAATCGAGACTTCGTTTTCCCGTTTTAGTTTTGGCTTCGGTCTCCGGCGCGGTAGCAAAGCGGTTATGCAGAGGACTGCAAATCCTTCCAGGGCGGTTCGACTCCGCCCCGCGCCTCCATGATTTGCCCGGATGGTGAAACTGGTAGACACAAGGGACTTAAAATCCCTCGGCTGGAAACGGCTGTGCCGGTTCGAGTCCGGCTCCGGGCACCAAACACGATCTGTTCCAGCCAGCTCAATGCTGGCTCTCGGCCCCGTGATTTTGCAGGCACGCGCGCTACATCACGATCACGGCCTTGCCCTGTACTTTGCGCTGCATGAGGTCATCGAGCGCCTGGCGCGCCTGCTCAAGAGAATAGCGGGCCGTAACCGCGGGCTTCAATTGTTTGCTGCGTATCCATGCGATCAGTTCGGCAATGTTTTTACGGCCCCCGGCCGGGTCGCGTCTTGAATAGGTATCCCACGCCACGCCGACCAGCGCGCAGCCTTTCAGCAACGGCAGATTCATCGGCAGCCGCGAGATTTCGCCACTCGTAAAACCCACCACCAGGTAGCGCCCGTACCACGCCATCGAGCGTACCGCCGGCTCCGCGTATGCGCCGCCGACCGGATCCAGGATAACGTCGACGCCTTGTCCGTGCGTAAGTTGTTTGACTGCTTCACGCAGATTTTCTTCGCGATAGTTGATCAGCGCATCCGCGCCTTCGCGCTTGCACAGAGCGAGTTTTTCGGCGGTCGAGGCGCACGCGATCACGCGCGCGCCCATCAGCTTGCCGAGTTGCACGGCCGCGAGCCCGACGCCGCCGGCGGCGCCCAATACGAGCAAGGTCTCGCCGGGTCGCAGTTGTCCGCGATCTTTGAGTGCGTGATAGCTCGTGCCGTAGGCAAGCGGAAACGCCGCGGCATCGACGAAATCGACGTCGGCTGGTATCTGCCAGAAGCGATCGGCTGGCACCAGCGCTTCATCCGCGAAGCCGCCGGACCTGAGCATCGCGACGCCCGCGTCGCCGGGTTCTATTCCCGTGACGCCGGGCCCCAGTTGCTTGACGACTCCAGCGATCTCGTAACCGGGAGAGAACGGCAGGGTTTGCCGGTGCTGGTACTTGTCCTGAATCATCAGCACGTCTGGAAAATTAACGCCTGCCGCTTTGACGGTCACCAGTACTTCGCCGGCGGCGGGTTTGGGCGACGCAACATTCTCGAGAGCGAGATCGGCGGGCATTCCGTATGTCTTGCATAAAAGGGCGCGCATGGACTTGAACTCCGTTGGTTAATAGTCGGTACTGCGGCGCGCGCTAAGCGCGCGGCGCGAATTGCGTCTCTCTCGCGTTGGGAGATTTGCTAAAATCAAAACCTCCAAGCAAGCCCATGCAGCAGCCATGCTGTGCCGGTCGCCTGCATCAACCACCCATTTCCCGGAGGAATCATGAAAGGTCTGAGCGGCAAAGCCGCAATCGTAACCGGCAGCGGCAGCGGCATCGGCAGGGCAATCGCCGAGCGTCTCGCGGCTGAAGGCTGTGTGGTCGGCATTTTTGATGTCAATGCGGCGGGTGCGCACGCCACGGCGGAGGCGATCGGCGCGGCGAAGGGCCGGGCGCATGCGCATATCGTGGACATCACCGATCTCAGCGCGGTCACGCGGTGCGTCGCTGAGTTCGAAAAGCAGGCCGGGGGCGTGGAGATCCTCGTCAATAACGCCGGCTGGGACAAGGCCGCGCCGTTTCTGTCTTCCACGCCCGAGTTGTGGAAAAAGCTCATCGACATCAACCTGTACGGGCCTCTCAACATGCATTACGCCGTGCTGCCCGGCATGGTGCAGCGCAAGCGCGGCCGCGTGGTGAGCATTGCATCTGACGCGGGACGCGTGGGTTCGTCGGGCGAATCCGTGTATTCCGCGTGCAAGGGCGGCGTGATCGCGTTCACCAAGACGCTCGCACGGGAACTCGCACGCAATAACATCCAGCTCAATGCGGTGTGTCCCGGTCCTACCGATACGCCGCTGCTGCGCTCGTTCGCCGAGGAAGGCGAGGCGGGCAACAAGCTGATCGAAGGTTTGACGCGCGCGATTCCCATGCGCCGCCTCGGTCAGCCGGCCGACTATCCCGGCATCGTCGCATTTCTGGCGAGCGACGATGCCGCTTTCATCACCGGTCAGACCGTCAGCGTCTCCGGCGGTCTTACCATGCACGGTTAACGGGAGAAGAAAATGACCTACCAGGACATATTGCTGGACAAGAAAGACGGCGTCGCGCGCATCACGATCAACCGTGAAAAGGTGATGAATGCATTTCGCGGGCAGACCACCGAAGAGCTGATCGACGCTTTTTCCGATGCGGGCTGGGACAAGAGCATCGGCGTGATCGTTCTTGGCGGCGCGGGTGAGCGCGCGTTCTGCACGGGCGGCGACCAGTCGGCGTCTGACGGCGCATACGTGGGCCGCGGCACCATCGGCATGCCGGTCGAGCAGTTGCATGGTGTGATGCGGGAAGTGCCCAAGCCCGTGATTGCACGGGTGCAGGGTTATGCGATTGGCGGCGGCAACGTGCTCGCTACGTTGTGCGATCTGACCATCGCCTCCGAAAAAGCGATCTTCGGACAGGTCGGGCCCAAGGTCGGATCGGTCGATCCCGGCTGGGGCACGGCCTACCTCGCCGGCATCGTCGGCGAGAAGAAAGCGCGCGAGATCTGGTACCTGTGCAGGCGCTATACGGCCGAGCAGGCGCTGCAGATGGGATTGTGCAACACCGTCGTGCCGCACGAACAGCTCGACCAGGAGATCGCCAAGTGGTGCGCCGAGATTCTCGAGAAAAGCCCGACCGCGATCGCCATTGCGAAAGCCTCTTTCAATGCGGCCACCGAATCGATACGCGGCATAGGCGCGCTCGGTTTCCAGGCGTTGAACCTGTATTACGATACCGAAGAATCCAAGGAAGGCAGTCGGGCTTTCATGGAGAAGCGCAAACCCGAGTTTCGCAAGATGATGAAGTAAGCGGCCATCGCCGGGCCGCATCGCGTTGCCGATCAGCACGCGAGCCCCAGGCGGTAGCCGTCATCGATTGCGCGCTGTGCGTCGAGTTCCACTGCATTGCGCGCGCCGCCGATGACGTCGACTGCCACGCCAGTCGATTGCAGTGCGGCGGCGAGCGCACTGACGGATTCCTGGCCGGCGCAAATGACGACGTTGTCGACCTCCAGCAACCTGTTCTCCCCACCGCTCGCGTAGTGCAGACCAGCGTCGTCGATGCGCCGATATGTGCAGCCCGTCGTGATGGCGACGTTGCGCCGCTTGAGCGTGGTGCGTACGATCCAACCCGTCGAAATGCCGAGGCGGGCGGCTGGCCGCCCCGCACTGCGCTGCAGTATGTGTACTTCCCGACGCGAGGGCAGTGGGGGAACGCCGGTGAGCGATCCGGCGGTTCCGCCGCTCGTCTCCACGCCCCATGCCGCATGGAATTCTTCAGCCGTGCCATGCCCGGGCTCTGCGGTGAGAAATTCGGCAGTATCAAAAGCTATCGCCCCGGCGCCGATGATGGCGACACGGCGGCCCACTTCGACCGCGCCATTCAGCACGTCGGGATACCACGCGACTTTGCGGTGATCGATGCCGTCGATGCGGGGCTTGCGCGGCACCACGCCGGTCGCCACCACCACGCGGTCGTAATGACCTGAGCGCACCATCTCCGCGGTCAATGCGGTACTGAGCCTGACGTCCACATGCAGGCGTGTGAGTTCGTCCCGGTAATGAGCGAGCAGCGCGGCAAACTCCTGTTTACCGGGTATGCGCTGCGCGATCTCCAGTTGGCCGCCCACCTGCGGCGCGGCGTCGAAAAGCGTGACGTGATGACCGCGTGCGGCGGCGGTGAGTGTGAACACGATGCCCGCAGCACCCGCGCCCGCAACCGCGATGCGCTGCACCTTGATGGCGGCCGTTGAAATGTAGTCGAGTTCGCGGCCCGCGCGCGGGTTGACGAGGCAGGTGGCGGCGCGATCGCTGAATATATGGTCGAGACACGCCTGGTTGCATGCGATGCAGGGCGTGATTTCCGACGCACGTCCCGTTTGTGCTTTGACGACGAACGCGGGATCTGCCAGCAGCGGTCGCGCCAGCGCGATCAGGTCGGCATCGCCCGCGCGCAGGATGTCTTCCGCCAGTGCGGGCGTATTGATGCGATTGGATGCGACTACCGGTATGGTTACGGCGCGCTTCAGGCGTGCCGCGGCAAATCGCCATGCGCCGCGCGGCACCATGTAAGCGATCGTCGGCACACGGGACTCGTGCCAGCCTATGCCCGTGCTGAGTGCATCGGCGCCGGCATCCTGCAATGCGCGCGCAAGCGCGAGTGTTTCGTCGACAGTCGCGCCGTCCTCGACCAGGTCGAGCGCCGAAATGCGATACAGGATGGCGAATGCGGCGCCGACCCGCGCGCGCATGCGTCTGATGATTTCCACGGGCAGGCGCATGCGGTTGGCGGCCGACCCGCCCCATGCATCGCTGCGGTCATTGGTGCGCCTCGCTGTGAACTCGTTGATCAGATAGCCTTCGGAACCCATGACGTCGACGCCGTCATAGCCGGCCGCCTGGGCCAGCGCAGCGCACTTGGCGTAATCGTTTATCGTGTTCTCGATCTCGTCGCCGCTCAGGCGCCGGGGTTTTACCGGGTTGATCGGTGCGCTGATATTCGAGGGGCCGACCGCTTCCGCATGCTTGGCATAGCGTCCTGCATGCAGGATCTGCATGACAATCGCCGCATCCGCGTCATGCACCGCCGCGACGATCTGCCGGTGCTCGGAGAGCGCATCTTCGCTATCGAGCACAGCCGCGCCGTCTTCCATGCGGCCCGCCGCGTTCGGTGCGACGCCGCCGGTGATGATCATCGCCACACCACCGCGCGCGCGCTCCGCGTAAAAAGCCGCCAGCCGCGCCGGATTGCCTTCGCCAAACGGCAGCCGGGTATGCATGGAGCCCATGACGAGCCGGTTGCGCAGGTGTAAAGGACCGAGACGGACAGGCGAGAGCAGCGTCGGGTACGCTGGCAGTGCGTCTGCGGCGGGCGCAGGCATCAGTTAGTGGCGGCGGCGCCGATGACTTCGTGAATACCGGCGTCCGCGTAACCGATATCGCGCAAGACGGCTTCCGTATGCTCGCCGAGGCGCGGCGGCGGCAGACGCAGGCTCCCCGGCGTGGACCCGAACTGCACGGGGATTGCGGTGGTCACCATCGCGCCTTCGGAGGGATGTTCGTAGTGACGAAAAAAGCCCGTCGTATCGAGATAGGGATTTTCCGCCATGCCGCTGAAGTCGTTGACGGCGCCATTCGGCAGATCCGCCGCGTCGAGCAACGCCTGCCATTCGGCGGTCGTCTTGCGCTTTATTTCCGCGGCGAGTATGCCGTAGAGTTCGCTGATGTTGCTCGTGCGCGCCTTGATTTCCGCGAAACGCGCGTCGGCGCCGAGCTCCGGCCTGCCGATCACGGCGAACAGCCGGCGCCACTGATTGTCACTGACGGCCAGCATGCAAATGTGCCCATCGCGCGTGGCGTAGGGCTTGCGGTGCGGCGAGAAAATACGCGCATAGCCGAGGTCGTCGCGGCCGCTTTCAAAAAAATTGGTCCACAGGTGCTCGACCAGATTGAACGAGAGCATGGTCTCCAGCATGGGCACGCTCACTTCCTGGCCGTGGCCGGTACGCTCGCGGCTGAAGAGCGCCATGCCAATCGCCGAGGCGAGTACGTTGCCGCACAGCTTGTCGGCAATGATCATTGGCGTATAGCGCGGCTCGCCAGCGCTGCGCCCGACCATTGCGGCCAGACCACTTTCGCCCTGGATGACATCGTCGAACGCAGGGCGGTCGCGCTGCGGACCGTCGCTGCGGTAACCCGGCCCGCAAGCGTAGATGATGCGCGGGTGGCGTGCGCGCAATGCCGCATATGACACGCCGAGGCGCTCGGCAGTTTGCGGCCGCATGCTGTGCATGAACACGTCTGCGGTCTCAGCCAGGCGCAGGAGCGCTTCGAGCGGGGCCGCGCGCTTCAGGTCGAGCACGACGCTGCGCTTGTTGCGGTTGGTATTCATGAACAGCGACGCCATGCCCGCGTGCTTCGACAAGCCCGAGTAGCGCATCGGGTCGCCTTCCGGCGCCTCGATTTTTATCACGTCGGCGCCCATGTCGCCGAGAATCTGGGCCGCCAGCGGACCCAGTATGTTGATCGTGAGATCGATGACCCGTATGCCCGCCAGCGGCCCGGTTGCGGCGGGCCCGTCGAGCGGCGCAGTCACGCCGGTTTCTGTTTGCACTTCAACATCCGCAGCGGCGTATACACGAGCGCCACGGTGCCATCCTGTTTCACGACGCGGTTGCTGGTGCGCACGAGCCCGCGTCCCGGCTTGCTCTGGCTCAGCCGCGCTTCGGTCACCTCGCACTCGACGTGTATCGTATCGCCCGCGAATACCGGGCTTTTGACGTCGAGCTGCATGTTCAGGAATGCATAGCCCGTGTGCTGCATGGTTGCCTGCACCAGCAGCCCCTCGGCAAACGTATAGACGAGGGCGGCGGGCGCGAGCCTGCCCTTGATGTCCGATTCGCTTTTGAGAAACTCGATGTTGGTGAACAGGACTTCCACCATGCCCGTGCAATTCACGAAATTCACGATGTCCGCCTCGGTGACTGTGCGGCCGATGGTGCGGAACTGACGCCCGACCGGCACGTCCTCGAAGTGAAATCCGATGCCTACTGTTTCCATGCTGACTCCTTTGGTGGCGCTGGCTAGCGGCGCGGCGGCTTGCCGAGCACGCTGCCGGCGATGATATTGCGTTGGATCTGATTGGTGCCTTCGATGATCTGCAGCACCTTGGCGTCCCGGAAATAGCGGTTGATCGGGTACTCGGCCGAGATGCCGGCGGCACCGAAGAGTTGCACGGCGTCGGTCGCCACCCGCATCGCAACGTCGGTCGCGAAACACTTGGCCATGGCCGCGATCGGGGCGAGTTCGCGGCCCGCTACGCCGGCATCGACGAGCGATGCCGCGCGGTAGACCAGTTGGCGCGCGGCCTCGGTCTGCATCGCCATATCGGCGATCATCCAGCGCACGCCTTGAAAATCGCTGACTTTCTGTCCGAACGCGGCGCGGTTCTGAATGAACTCGGTGGCGTGATCGAGCGCCCCCTGCGCGAGGCCGACGCCACGGGCGGCGATGATTGGGCGCGACTGATTGAACGCTTCCATCACCACTTTGAAGCCCTGGTTGCCGGCGCTGCCGAGGCGGTTGTGCTCGGGGATGAACACATCGTCGAAGAACAGCGGGCACGACGGAATGCCGCGTGCGCCCATCTTGTCTTCCTTGCGCCCGACCTCGAAACCGCGCATGCCTTTGTCGACGATGAACAGGCTGATCTCCGCTTTGCCGTCGCTGCCTGCGGTCTTCGCCGCGACGAGAATAAAATCGGCGACGTGAGAATTCGTGCACCAGATCTTCGCGCCGTCGAGACGATAACCGCCCGCGACCGGTGTCGCCTTCGTGCGGATACCCTGCACGTCGGACCCGCTCTGCGGTTCGGTGGTGGAAAATGCCGCGCGCAATTGTCCGGAGGCAAGGCCGGGCAGATAGCGCTCGCGCTGCTCGGGGGTGCCGCCGGCGAGCAGGGCGCCGAACGGAATCCACTGCACGACGAGGAGGTAGGCGGTGTTGTAGCAGACGCGGCCAAGCTCTTCAACCGCGATGCAGGCCGACAACATGCTCCCGGTGCCGCCATATTGTTGTGGAAACGGCACCGTGAACAACCCGAGTTCGCGCAGCAGCGCGTACATGTCCTCGGGATACTCTGCGGTGCGGTCGATGTCATCGGCGCGGTGGGCGACTTTCTCCCGCGCCACGCGCCTTACCAGGTCCTGAATTTGACGATGATCATCAGTTAGGCTGTACGTCATACGGCAGCGAGTGCGTTTCCCCACTCGCTTTTCTTGAACGGTGTTCGATATAATGAACGTCTGCTCCCGCGCTGTCAATGCGGGGCCGGCTACGTGAAGACAGGATCCGTATGGCACAGCAAGAAAACTCACCGCGCTCGTTGACCCGCGTGCTCGGGCTCTTCGGCGCGATTACCCGCGCCGGCGACGGCATGACACTGGCGCGGTTGAGCGCGGAGCTCGACTCGCCCAAGAGCAGCATGCTGATGTTGTTGCGGCCGCTGGTCGCCACAGGCCACCTCACCCATGAGGGCGGCATCTATCGCCTCGGACCGTCCATATTCCGGCTGGCGGCGGACATTCTTTCCACGCGCAGTTTTCCGAAGCTCATACGCCCGTTCATGCAGCAACTCGTCGACCGCAGCCAGGAGTCGGTGTATCTCGCCGTGATCGACAAATCGGCGCGGTGCGTGACCTATGTGGAGGGCATAGACAGCCCGCGGGCCATACGCTACATGGCGCCGTTGGGCGCGCCGCGGCCCCTTTATTGTTCCGCCGCGGGGCGCCTGCTGCT
>Ga0114966_10001041_pt1 | contig 25983 bp, 27 predicted proteins | sample M_130207_XF_Meta_FD_87029 | JGI IMG/M metagenome (GOLD analysis project Ga0114966, IMG submission 87029) | Freshwater microbial communities from Lake Montjoie, Canada to study carbon cycling - M_130207_XF_MetaG | ecosystem: Environmental > Aquatic > Freshwater > Lake | place: Lake Montjoie... | reverse complement strand
ACATTAAGTTACTCTTTAAACAATTCTCATCTTCATTCATCTTCATCTTCATACTTCATACACATCTTCTTTACTTCATATTCTTTTTACTCACTTCTCACTTCACCTATATTCATACGGTTTGGGGACATCCTTTCCTCTATGACCCCTTGGAATCTTATTTCTTTTTTCTTTATTTTTTATTTATTTTTTTATTTAAGTATTATATAATATTATTATTTTAAGCTTCTTGAATGACAACATTCTATATTAAAAAATACATCTCTAGAGAACCTGTGCGTTATCTTTTCGATGTATACAGTATTGGGTTCGTTTTTAAATTCTCTAAACAAATTTTTATAACACCCAAGTTAAAATATTCTTTAAATAATAAAATTTATATCAAAAAAATGAATACCATCCACACAACCATGGATGGATTACATAAAATTGTATTTGGACCTTTATTTATTAGTGAATATGGCGCCAATCCAACCGAAGCAACATTATCGATCGTAGTTAATAATAAATCCAAAAAAAAAATTTTTGAAAAAAAAATAACTTTATTAAAATACAGTGACTTTAGTTTAAAAACATGTTATTCTAAGGTTGTTACTAATATTAATTTTGCAGTTTCTTCGTGTTGGGCACTTAATGTGCGGACTGCAACAACTCTAACCAAAACAGATAAAAAAACACTTCAACAATTTAACGATACTTGTAAAGAAATTAAACCTTTAATGGTAATATCGTCAGGAGATATAGTATACCCAGAAACTCAACAAACAATCTCATCTTATGGAATACAAAATATATATGATGAATTAATTAATTTAGAAGAAGGTCAATCTTTATGGTCTGATTATACGTGGATTTGTTCAAACGATGACCACGATTTTTCGGCAAATGACGGAATGGCTGATAATAGTAATATTAAATTACTTACAAAAAAACTTGATGATAATTTCCCCATTGGTGAACACGTACATGACCCAAATAATGATTTTAGGGCTACATTTTTTACCATTAAAGATATTAATTTCATTACATTAGATCCTATATCTGCAAGAACATTAAATGTTGCATCAACAAACTCGGGTGACACATATTCTACTATTTTGGGCGATAAACAACTACTTTATTTAAAAAATGTTTTTTCTAATATTTTTACTTTTGGTGGTGCTAATTCTTTAATCTTTATCATTGTCGGTAAAAGTATGTTTGGTTCACAAGGTGATAATACGTTTATGAATTGTTTAAAAGAAAGACAACAAATTTTTGATCTCATTTTAACTTTTAAATTCAGAAATGTTTGTTTTACTGTAGGCGATAGTCATTTTTCCGATTTTACAGAATTTAAATTAGATACACTAAATAATATTATAGTAAGAGAAATTCGAAACTCATCTGTCACCAGTTTACCGCGTAATCCAACTAGCTCCGATAATCCATTCCGATTTATGAACTCATTCAGCGGAGGAGTTAATAATTTTGGATTCGTCAATGTAAATGGATTAACAAATGATTATAACGTAACATATACAAATTATACATCAAATGGTATTCAGTTTACATACGCATGGAATATGAATTATTAAAACATGATTTTATCCATTTCTTTATACTTTTACCAAAAATAATATCCTTTTCTTTATATTATTTTTATAAATTGAATTTTCTTTTTTTATTTATTTTTTTTTTAGTTTCCAAGTCATTCGTATCATCAATGTCCGCTACCGCTTCCCCCGCTCGTCGAGCAATGTCAGCTGACAAAATCGTGCAAAAGATTAAAGGTCTCGAAGAATTGATCGAAACTCTCAAACAACAACTGGCCCAGTCACGTTCTGAAGAGGTTCAACCCAAACCGAAATCAAAACCCACCAAAAAAGAAACAAAAGTAACAACAGAAGCAAAAATCAGCGACGGAGCCGCAGCTGTTGTGTTTGTTGCCGAAGAAAAAGAAAAAGACAAAATTCCGATGCCATGGACTGGTTCGGTTGACTTTATCACATGTGTCGGGTTGAAGGCGCAATACGGACTTTTCATTCAGTGTGGAAAGACGTGCGATCCCCAATCCCGCGTGTTTCAAATTGACAACCATGATTGCAGATTTTGCAGCGACTGTGTGAAGAAGTGTGACGAACAAGGCAATCATTCCGTTGGAACAATGGAGGAGCGCATCGAGGCCGGAGTTGGTAAGTACGTGAATGCGAAGACAGGTAAGAAGGAAACACACTATGTTGACGCACTTGAAAAAATGAACATCACCAAAGAACAAGCACTTGCATCTGCCGAAAAGCGCGGATTTCAAATCCCCGACTGGATGCTCGAAAAAGCCGAAAAGAAGCGCGGACGCCCTTCAAAGAACACTACTACAGAAGGACAACAAGCAGCAGCAGCAGCAGGAGCAGGAGCAGGAGCAATTGAAAGCACTTCAGAAGTTGAAAAGAAACCCAAACAACAAATCAAAAAAGTGAAGAAAACTGCAAACATTATCACAACCGACACTCCTCAGAAAACAATTCCCGAATCCGCCACCGCCGAATCCACCGAATCTGCTTCTCTAATCGATGACAATGCTCAACAAGCTGAAAAGAAGAAGCGCGGACGTCCTACGAAGTCAAACACTCAAAAGAATGTTGCTGAATCTGATATGCAGCAACTCATTGTTCAAGCGACGGCTGAAAAGAAGAAGCGACTGTCATTCGGCCCCGATCTTTACACTCCATTGGCTACTACTGCGACTTCTTCTGTTGAAGATGCTGACAGTGAGACAAGTGAACAAACGGGTGTTGCAGCAAACATCAACTTTGATGCAATTGCAGATGATGTAGACGAAGATGACGGTTTCATCAACTTTGACAACTTTGGCGATGAAGAGGAGAAGGAACAAACCGAATCTCAAGCAGACGTCGTTATTGCTGTTGCCCCCGCCGTTGCCCCCGCTGCCGCTGCTATCGTTGATCCCGTGGTAGCTACTGTTGAAAAAGTCGAGAAGAAGAAGAAGGACAAGGTCGAGAAGAAGGACAAGGTCGAGAAGAAGGACAAGGTCGAGAAGAAGGACAAGGTCGAGAAGAAGGACAAGGTCGAGAAGAAGGACAAGGTCGAGAAGAAGAACAATGTCGAGAAGAAGGACAAGGTCGAGAAGAAGGACAAGGTCGAGAAGAAGAATGAAGAAGTGAAAGCAGTCGAGAAGAAAGAAGAAATTGTTCAGGAAGAAGAAGAGGAGGAATTAGAATGCGAGGAGTACGAGTATGAAGGAGAAACGTACGGTCTTGCACCAAATGGGGACATTTACTCTCAGAATGGAGACCTTGTTGGAAAAGTGACCAGCGGTGTTACCAAAATGTTCACCTAACCAAGTAAACTAACTCACTCGACTGTGTTTCAACATTTGTGAATAAAAAAAAACATAAAAAATATAAAAAAAACATAAAAAAACATAAAAAAATATTTTTTTATATAAAAATAAATTGAATACTTTTTATATAAATATCATTTCAACAATTGATCCCATCTTTTTATAAATGGGTTCTATTATTAGCGCACACAGTTTTTACGGAGTGACAAGCGCAAATATTGGCGAATGTGGTATTTGTGGAGACAAAATATTATCGGGACGAAATCAAGCATACACAATATGCGAACACCTATATTGTATATCGTGTTTACTCAAATGGTGCAAACGGTGCCGGGATCAAGGCCATGACGTGCCCACATGCCCACTTTGTCGTCATCCATTGTACGATGAAGATGAGGAAAATTGACTAGTACCACAAGCTATTCCGTTTTCATCGATTGAAACGCTGCATCAATACGTGCCTAGAATAATATCACATGTCTAAATTTGATTTATAAAAAGCCAACCTTTATATATGAATTGGCGTTTTATAATATGTTTGAATATTCTAATTATTTTTTATTCTATTTATTTCTTCATCTGCCTCATTACATGTAATATATTTTTTTTTAGTTTCATCATACAAAACCAACCATAAATTATTATAACAGTCAGTCATAGACAATTTCACAATATTATCAAACACCTTGCTTTTCGATACAACTTCTTCATGATACTTTTGTAAATTATATCCTGGTATTTTTGAATTTATATGATGAATATGGTGATATTCAATTCCGCTAAAAAAATATTTTAAATATTTAGGTATTTGAATAAAAGAGCTCCCCAATAATCCACTATTTTTTGCATTCCAATCTTCATTATGTACTACATACGGGGGATTAAATGTATGTTGACAATGGAAAATGGTCATTGCAATAAGTGCAAAACCATACATACTGATTAAATAAATACCCAGCATTTCAAATTTTAATAAATAATAAACAAGTAATAGTAAACTTAAATTAGAAAATAGTGTATCAAATAAAATATTTTGAATCGATTGGTTAAATGGGTGTCGTTTATTTACTTTATGTACTAATACTTCCATTCTCTGTATTATTCCAAAATATACAATTTGAACAAACATATAATAAATACAAGGCATTCTAACAATCTTATAAATAAAACGCATCACCCAATTCATTTTTTTGTATTCAATTAAACTGTGAAGTATCGTCTCGTTATGTTTATGGTTTAATTTATTGTTTATATTTCCATTTGTTAAATGATGATTGTAATGATGATAATTCCAACAAAACGGAGTAAATACAAATACTCCCAACAATGACCCAATAATATAGTTTAATGTTTTATTTGGACTGTATGAACCATGCCCGCAGTCGTGGAATATTATGAATGTTTTGACATTCATTAAAGCCATAAATGGTATAGTAAGCACATTTAACCAAGTACTTCTAAACAACCATAATAAATAAAATGATGAAGAAAATAAAAATGTATACAATGATATATCTAAAAATGCAGATTTATAAGATGATTTGTATTTGGTAAATAATTCACTTTCGTTTATTTTATTAGGGATGGGAAGAAGAGGGACTCGTTTATCTTGCATAAATTCACTATGTATGTATCTAGTATATATTTAAATAATATTACATTTAATACAAAATATTTATTTAATTATTATTGTAAATAAATAAATTAGATGCGCATAAATCTCCCAACTCTCCGTGTTTTTTTCCTATCATGGAGGTTTGAATCCGAATTTCGATTACTTTTTTTATATTTTCTTGTTTTAATACCTACATTCAAATGATGTTTGGCGCGATAATGACGACGAGTTCGAGAATCGTTACGACTATTATTCTTCATACCCTTTTTACTATATTGTTTATTTTTTAAAAATAATTTAATGTAATTGAAAAGTTTTTCATTCGTATCTTTATTTTCCTTTGAAACATTATCTGGCGACGGCGTATTCAATGAAATATAGTTGGATTCGTGTAAATTTATATTTTCAACAGGATTATTATTATTATTTTTATTATTTATATTTCCTAATCTCTCGTTCATAGTATCCGTAAACCGTTTTATATTATGAGAAGGGATAACGCCACTATCCAAATAACGCCGAATCATTTCATTAACGGATAGCGTTTTCACATACGGTTTCACATTTAAATATAAAACATTCGAGTGACGCATATCGGGATGATTCAGGTCGTCGACAAAACAAACTTCCGCTTGTGGAGAGATTCCCGTAATTCGCAATAAATCGGCATACGTTTTATTCTGGCTTGTTCGCCCTTGTTCAACAACCTTTCCGTTCACTTTATATGCTGCAATTATTTTTTCGAATAGTTGTCCTTGCCCGACTTTGTATTCGAAATATTTCGCAATATGCTGCACCCACGTACGCGGACCCTGATTATTTGTATAAATAAATATGCCGCTGCATGTCCCTTGACTCTTTTTATTATTAATATATTTTAAAATATCAATGATATTTGTTCTAATAAATTCAGGATACAAATCCAGAATTTCATTAAATCTCTCGAAATGCGATCGTGAAAAGTCCTTGTAATAAAAGGAAAGCGCATCCATAAATGCGCCGAGCTGCGAGAAATATCCCAGCGTCTCATCCACATCAAATACTACATATTTCCCCATTGCTATATTTCCTCCTATATTAATATTATTATTATTATTATTTGTTATATTATTATTATTATTTATAAGCTGTGTCGAAAACGACATTTTAATATTGTATTGTATTGTATATCTTATGCAAAGAAAATATTTTATACATTTTTTATAGTTTTATTTATGATAAGTTATTTACGTTAATGATAATTAAAATCAATTATATTATTATCATGATAGAGTGAATTAATTATTATGATTATGCGATGATATAATTTAAATAATGCAAATGAACATTATTATCATTTTTTATTTTTATTTTTATTTAAACTCTATTAGTTCTCGTTAAACTAACTTTCCATATAAAATCACCACTGAAAGTACTATCACCAGCAACATACAGATTTACGGATAAAGGCAAATTACCACTTCCAGTTCCCACTAATCCAGCAAAATCTACATAGTCGCTCCAACCCCAAGAAAATAAGAAAGGTGATGTTTGAATATAATTTGAACTATTAAAAAATCTTGCGAATGGTGTTGTAGCGTTAAATAAAAATGGTGAATAAGTAGCGCTCGCTTGGTCTTGAAAGTCAATATAAGAAGCGAACCCTTTATCACCTTGTCCGCCAGATGAGTTATAGCAGTTAATTTGAAAATCAATTTTCCACTTTGTAGATGTATAAGCAACTAATGGCGTATCACTAAAAAACTGATAAGGAAGATTAAATGTCCCGGTATAAACTAAATCCATAGTTTGCGAACCACTATTATATGATATTGTTGATGTTTCAACAAGGTCAAAGCAAATTGGCATAGCATAATTGTAAGAATTAACATTAAGGGCATTTAAATTAATATTCAAACCAGCACTTAAACTTATAGCGTCGGTTGCCGTGGTCAAACCAATATCATCACTCGCAGTCATAGAAATATTAGAACTATTACAAGTAAAAGTCATAGGATTATTAGAGGTAGTAATCGTCATTCCGTCATTAGAGGTCAAAGACATAGCACCAGTATTAGCAGTAAGACCGAGTGTGGTTTCTGCCGTTATTCCAACCCCAGCAGTATTAGAAGTAATGTTAAGTTGTGTTCCAGAAGTCAATTCCATTCCAGTAGTAGAAGTTAAATCCAGTTGGTCGGTACTACTCATTCCAGCAGACGATATGGTGTTGGTGACTGGTCCAACACTATTTACTAAAAAAATACTAGTATCTGTTCCGGTGTTCCCAGCAGTTAAAACCTGTTGAAGATTTGGGGTCGGTTGGATTGCACCCGTTGCTCCTGTTGCACCCGTTGCACCCGTTGCTCCCGTTGCTCCCGTTGCTCCCGTTGCTCCCGTTGCTCCCGTTGCTCCCGTTGCTCCCGTTGCTCCCGTTGCTCCCGTCGGACCAGTACCTGTAGTACACGTTGAACATTGATTTTTACAGCAGGATTTATTACCCAAATACGAATTATAACTTGAGTATGTTGACATTTATTAAAAAATTATATCAATAATATAATATATGTTTATAATAATATTATAATATTATAATTACAACTAAAGTATTCTAAAATAAAAATAATATTATTTAATTTTATAAATAATCTATATTAAATAAATAATAAATATTTAATAACAACATATAGTTAAAAAATGAAGAGAAAAATACGACTAACGCATACAGATTATAAAAAAATTCTAGAATATTACAAAATAAATGTTCCAGTAAATATTTCACTACTGGCTTTAAAAAAAAAAGCAGAAGATGCGCTAATTAAAAAAATATGTAATTGCACTAAAAAATTAAAAAGCATATTTAAGGAAACAAAGGCAAACGGAGTTTGTGCAAACAGCGTCCTCAAAAAAAAGAAACTAATGTATCACCGTTTTACGTGCAGAAAACCTGCATATTTTATTCCGAAATCAAAACGATTTAATGCATTGCATAAAACAACAAGTAAAAATATTTTATAAATTTTTACAAGTTAATAAAATAATTAAATAAAACAAATTAAATTTTTTTATAAAAAATTGAATATATTTATAAAAAATAAATAAATATAATCATATATATAACATTATAACATTACAAAGAATGTACACTGAAACATACAATGACAAATACATTATATGCATCGGTAATACACAGGATCAAAATCAAGAGCTTGTTTCTAAAACCAAAAGAATGAATCAAAATGCACTATGGTTTCATGTCGGCAATGGGCTTTCAAGTCCTCACGGCGTTTTGTTTGAGAAATCAAAGAATACCGCGACAAAATACGACAAGGATGCAATTATCAGGACCGCCATGCTTGTCAAGCAGCATTCAAGAGAATCTATAAAAATGTTACATGCTGTTACGATAGAATACATTCCAATCAAATTTGTAGAGACAACAGATACTCCGGGCAGAGTGCATCTAAAAAAAACTCCAAATAAAATCGTAATTTAATTATAATTTATAAATTAATTCAAGTTACTTATTTTATTTTAGATTATATAATTATAACCATCATAATGCATTCTCAATTATCATTGAATAAAAATCTTTTAAATTCCAGCCCATTGAACATACTTGTTGAGGAATCACACTATTTTTTGTCTGTCCTGGTATAGAATTTATCTCTAGCATAACGGGTGCATCTAAAATATTACTATAAATGTAATCTATTCTAATGACGCCTTTGCAATCAAATGTTTCATAAATATGTTTGGATGCATTAATAAATTTATCCGACATCTCTTTTGTAATATTTGCAGGTGTTACTTCCGTACTTTCGTTATAATATTTGGCATTAAAATCAAAAAAAGCATTACCAGTAATAATTTCAGTTATGGGAAGAACTAATATTTCTGTTTTTAATTTCATTACTCCCACCGTAAATTCCCTTCCATCTACAAATTCTTCAACCAAAACTTCGTCATCTTCTTTGAATGCGATTTCTAGTGCACTACACAATTCGTCTGCATGCATTACTTTACTAACTCCTATACTACTGCCCCCATTATTTGCTTTAACGAATACAGGTAAAGCCAACTTATTCAAAATATTATCTTTATGATTATGATTGTTTCCTTTGTTTTTATACAATCTTAACGATTTTGAAACATTAATTCCATTGTGTGATGCAATCGTACTCGTGTAGTATTTATTTAACATCATTGCAGAATTTACAAACGAAGATGACGTGTATGGAATGTTTAAACAATCAAAATACCCCTGTAATTTTCCGTCTTCACCCGGCGTTCCATGTATACACATAAATACTAAATCAAATTTTATTATTTGATTATTTAATATGATTGAAAAATTATTTTTGTTTACTTCGACTTGTTCATTTTTTTCATCTTTATAAAACCATCCATTTTTGCTTATATCGATAATATGACAATTCCATTTTTCCAGATCAATATGCTCATATACATTTGCAGCACTTTTATATGAAACTACCGATTCACTTGAAAACCCTCCAGTCACTAGTGCAATATTTTGTTTCATTTTTTATATTTATAATATATAAATATATAAATATATTATAAATATAAATTATTTTTTCAAATAGTCAAATACAGATAATATAATTTCTTCTTGTTTTGTAAGCTTTTGAAATAATAGCACTTCGTCCAATTTGAGTTGAAACATTTTTCTGAAATGATTTCTGCAAAGAAGTTGCACACCGGATCCGAGAATCTTTATATCACAAATAAATCCTCCCTGTTTTAATTGGATTTCATTAGGTTCATTAGGTTCATTAGATTCGTCAGAATTATTTTTGCCCCCTTTTTTGACAATCAAAGGAATGTATCTTATGAATGCGCCGTGATGAATGTCTTGAAGCTCTTCCACATATCGATAATCAGATAATTTCAAAAGTATAGATTCCAAGTCGTCGTCATCTTCTAGTCCAATGCGCGTCAACACATTATATTTTATGGTATTTATTTTATCATACGACAGTTTTGATATTGATAGCAGTTTGTCACTTTCAATACTCTGCAGTAACTCGTCAACATTTACTTTATCAAAATTAATATTCATTTTATATGTATTTTTATTTATTTACCTTTATTATCAAATTGTTAACAGTATATACAATATATATAAAATAATATATATATTATTAGATGATTATTTGGTTTGATATTGACGCGATGTATTTAAATATCATTCTTCTATTGTGGCATCTGTTGAAGCAGCATCTATTGAAGTGGGATTTCTAACTTCTTTATCCTCTTTTTTTTCGGCAACAACATCGTCGCATTTTTTTACGCATAGCGTTTCATCCACTTCAATGGAAACCATATTATGTATCTGTTCTACCAAAGTGGTTTCCCTAGAAACGCAAATTGAACTTATACGATCCTCTAATTGTTGCATTTTTTCAAACAAATCATTAACTTGTTGTTTAAGTATTTCATTTTCTTCTTTTAAAGGAATAATATTATCAATAATCGACGCAAAATTGGTTGTGTTCATTATATTATCTACTATACCATTAATAAAGACACCATCGTTCATCAACTCATTCAAATCTCCTGCTGCCGTTCCTATTCCTTCTCCTTCTCCTGAACCACCCGTTTCGCTCCTTACGGTTTCAATTACCGCCAATCGATCGTGCATTTCTTTCAGCTGGTCCAAACAGTCACCAATACTAAGATCATGATCGCTTAACTTATTGTCGTGCGTTTTAAACATTATGAGCGGATGAACAGGAATTCCATAAAGTGGACCTGCATTTTTTACCGGCGGCGGGAGAGGTGGTAAGGGAGATTGGGGTCGACCCATCAGTGGCCTTCCTTGTTGTTGATATGGTGTGCGCATTTGTTGTTGTTGTTTCTGCTGATGTGACTGATGTGACTGTTGTGACTGTTGTGGCTGTTGTGGCGGAATTCGCTGATTTAGTTGTGGCGGAGTCGGACGCTGACCCATTTGACCCCCAGGACCCGTTCTTTGAAGAATCCGATTTGCGGGTGGAATATGTGACTGCATATTTGTCGTCGATGCGGTCGCTACCGGATTAGACCTACGACGCCTTGCTGCAGATAGTGCCGCGTTACTACTCATTTTTATAAATTATATTATTATAGGTTTAATTAATATAATTCTTAATAATAGTTTATTTTTATATTGTTTCCGCAGTAAACCATTTAATTATTAATTATTTTTTATATTTTTTATATTTTTATATTTTTTATATTTTTTATATTTTTTATATTTTTATATTATCATTAAATAATTAAAATAATAAACTGTCTAAATATTTCCCTTATTATGCCACCATTTTCATTTTAATCACTTCATGGTGTTTATAATCATGGACTTCAAAGTCATTTAATGTATAGTCATTAATATTTTCTCTCTTTTCCATGATGGTTATGGTTGAAAACTTATACGGGATTCGCGTTGTTTGTAATGCTGCTCCATCCATATGTTCTTCGTAAATGTGCGCATTGCCTAAATAATATATGAACTCGTGCGCTTCCAAGTCACAATGTTTTGCTAAAAGATGCGTCAAAAAACTGTATGAAGCAATATTAAAGGGAACGCCCAAAGCTACATCTCCGCTGCGTTGAAACATACAGCAAGACAGCTTATTTCCAGAAGTCACATTAAATTGCACCAAAATGTGACACGGGGGAAGCGCCATTTCGTCCAACTGACATGGATTCCATGCCGACATTACCATTCTTCTAGAACTGCGTTGCTGCGGATCTTTCAAACACTTTATAATGTATTCCAGCTGGTCAACACCCTTGCCATCATAACTTTCATCACAAGTAGTGTATTTCGCGTTGAAATGGCGCCACTGATGTCCGTATACTGGACCTAAATCATTTTCGCGTAGTTGCGTCAGCCCTCTGCTGTCGAGAAATTCGCGAGATGCATTGTCATTCCAAATTGTTACATTTTGCGACTGAAGGTGCTCATTATTTGTGTCACCCCTTATAAACCAAAGCAGCTCTTTCAAGCAAGTTTTCCAGGCAACGCGCTTGGTTGTAAGGATTGGAATTGTTCCATTATCCAAAGAAAAATGCATGGCTGCCCCAAATATACATTTTGTATTTCCGTTTCGACCGCATTCCATTGTTCCGTCTGTTATAATATCTCGAACTAGGTCCAAATATTGCTCTTCTTCCGAATTATTACTGGCATCTGGTAACGTTTTTTTGATTACTTTTCGCAACATGTTTTATACTATTTGGTGTTTTTAATTTTATATCGATTTTCATATATATTTAAAATGTTACTTATATGTGTAAGACGCTTATAATTCCAAGTAAAACCGCCGAGAAACAAAATACGGAACCAAACACATCCGCATACTCTAGAAAAAATAATGGATTATTAAATAGTTTTATAGATAAATTTATTTCTTTAAAAACAACATACAAAATCGATAATGAAAAGACGACTGGTAAAACCGCGTATCTCATTTTATATTTAAACACATCTGTTAAATTATTATTTAATATTTCAATGCCTACAATAATTCCAGCAGCCGCATATAATGCAAGATGAATCACCAACATTGGCATATTATTTTTGGCCAACACATCATACGGCGCCCATTTTAATCTGCAAGATTTACTCGACGGTGTAGAACATAATTTAAAATTTTTCAAATAATTCATCATGTAAATAAAAAAACAAAAATAGATGAATAGATAAAACATTACAAAAGTTTTATTAAAGTATCTATTTGTTGGATAGAGGCGATAATAAACAATACACGAAACAATACCCTGCAAAGTTAATAAAACCATTATAAGCAATGAAAAATTATGATTAAGGATACTATTACAATCTTGATTTTCCCATAAAAAATATTCAATTAACTGCATACATCCAATTAAAAAAACAACTGCTGAAAAAAATATATCGCAGTTGTTACTATTATTTATTCCATTAACATATAAATATATAGAACATGCCACACTAACAATAAAAGCAACCAGAGATGTAGTTGAGTTGAAACACATTTGATTATAGTTAGTTATAATGAATTAATTTAATTAATTTATTGTTGTTATTAAAATGATATAAGAAAATAAATTAATATTTTTATTAATTAAAAAATAAATTAATTCATTTTTTTTTATTTTTATTTCTGTTTATAAAACATATAGAATATTTTATTAAAAATGGAAGATGTTGAAGATGCAATTTCCGATTCTACGAAAAAAACAGAAGGATTTTTTAAATATGTTTTCAAAATGGGGGACTATGAACAGTCCGTACTTTTGAATATTGCCCAATACACGGTTATGGCAATTATACCTGTAATTATTGTTTTATATGTGAATCATTATTACATTCCGGAAGTTGATGAAGAAAAGGGCTCCCTTGTTATTTTAGCAGAAATGTTTGGACAATTATTTTTCATTCTCTTTTCATTTTATTTCATTCACCGGATTATATGCTATTTTCCGACATATAGCGGGTTGAAGTATGGGGACTTTAGCGTTATTCAACTTATTCTTATTCTCCTCTTTATTTTTATTTCCATGTCTAAACACAAACTTGGCGCAAAAACGCTCATTCTTATCGAGCGAACCGAGGACATGGTTGATGGAAACTCAAGCATGAAAGAAGGATACAAAAACAAGAAAGAGGGACAAGTTCGAGTCACTCAACCGCTTTCTGGACAAGGTGGCGGTGGCCCTCCTCTTCCTCAACTTTCGACACAGCGCTCACCCGATTTCAATGCCATGTACGCACAGCAAAACAATCCGCTTATAGGAGCATCACTCATAGGGCCATCGATGACACCCGGTATGCCTCCAGGTATGGTTGATGAATTTGTCCCAGTTGCTGCAAACGAAGTTGTACAAGGAAGCTTTTTTTAGAATAATTTAATTTATTAAATTAAAATTTTATATTTATTTTTTTATAAGTATAAAGTAGCCAATCCCGCTTCGCATAATCCAGAAAAAATTAACAAATTCAGAAAAGTAACCATAAGGGTGGGTGAGATCACGTGTGAATGAATTAGCGGAAAAAATAATTGTTAATATAATTAATATAATTAATATGTTTAATTTACATAATTTGTGAACAACACTTAAAGCGTATTTCATATAATAATTAGTTTAGCGAATTATTAAATAATTATTTATTATTAGTACTTTGGCACAAAAAATGAATAGACAACAACAAGTATCAAATTCACATGTATATAATAATAATGCATTAGAAAAGTGGGTTGACGCATTTGACGCGGCCGCATTTCAAGTGTATAAGACGAGTGGAACACAACGAAGGCAATACATTTATAATGAAATCTGTGATATGGAAAAAACATATATAACGAATACCGATGAAGAAATCGATAATTTTAATACACTTATCGACATTCACATGAATCAAGTTGTGCGAATTGAAAAATGTCAAAAAGAAAATTATGAACGCGATACTATGCGCGGAATTGGTGCACTCTTTCACGAACACCCATCTTGTAAAACGAAAAAAGCATTTGTGTGTTTTTTACATTCATACAATGAGGTTTACAACGTCGACATTGAAAAATATGTTGATGAATTTGGTAATATAAATAAAACCCCCGAAGGTTTTGATTTCATTTATGAAAATGTATTTTTAAATAATCCTTTATTTAATGCGTTGCAAACAGATCATATTAAGAGGGAACTCGTATTGTTAAAAGTGCCAATAATCATTCAAATGTGTAAAAATTAAAAATTATTTTTTTATAAAAAAAATTTTAATTCCAGAAATGTCAAGAGAAGTTTAATCAATGGATTTTGGTTTTATTTTTATTTTTTTTTGGACTGCTGGATTTTTATTTATTTTTGGCTTTTTATCATTTGTATCAGTATCCTTTGTATCAGTATCCTTTGTATCAGTATCCTTTATAGAACTCAAACGATGGATGTCCGGACTCACAAGCATATCGCTATACCTTGAATCGGATGTAATCGTATTCATAATCTCATCAACTGGGATATTAAATTTTTCAGAAATGATGTCGACAACCGTAATGTGAAAATCAGCAACATGACGAAGTATCATTTGCAACGATGCTGCGTATGCACCGCGCCCATCTTTAATATTGATTTCAACGGGAATTTCAATTTTGGTTGTCTTGTTGATTGTAGTAGTAGTAGTAGTAGTAGTAGTCATAATGGGCGGTAAAAATTATAGGTGTTGATAATAATATTATCAATTTTTTAATAAAAAATCATATATTTTTTATTAAATTATAAAAATTATAAAATGAATTGTTTGTTATCTAGCTAGACACTTGAAATTAACCTATAACTTATTACATTACAAGAAGGAAATCGAATGTGCACCGCCAGTATCGGTTTTGACGTATTTTGCAATAATGCGCGGATTTGTGGAGTTATTGATAACATCTTCGTGTTTGTAAACATTGTTTGAACCATCAATAAAGTATTCAATTCCTTTAATGTTTTGAACCCAAATATTCACACTTTCCTGATTCATTTTTGGTGCATCACCATCATTTTTATCCATAATACTACACGGCACACCCTTTGTGTGCGTTCCACAATAGTCGCATCCTTCCTTTTTTTTTCGGGTGCACTGTTCTCCATTCGCGCGCTTGGCAAGACAGCGTTGTTGAATTGGAACCGTATTTTTAACACGTTTGCGTTTCATAAAATCATCTTTTGCGAGTTTAAGTTTATCATATTCATATACAAATGATGTCAACTTCTTACAGAGTTGTTCGATTGCGACATTAGAGCCACCTTGCGTTGAAACAGTATTAGCAGCGGCTGCGGCTCCAAGTTCCTCTCTTATTTTTGATGAAATTGCGTCTTTAAACTCGATAATATATGTATCAATTTTTGATCCGATTCTACGTTCCATGTTATTATATTGTGTTGTATTGATTGATCTATTGATTTAGCGAATGAGTAAAGTTGTTTAAATGTAAATTATTATTATAACCTTTTTCAATTTTATAATAAATTTTAAATCAATAATAAATAATTAATGTATAATTTGACTTATAAAATTTATTAATAATATTATTTATTTAGTATATACGATAATGATAAAATGTATTAAATTGAAAACTAAAAAATATCGTTTACGCGGCTCTCCCCCTTATTCTGCAACAGATTGTCCAGGTAAACAAATGAACGGAAATGATGGTGGGGTGTATACATCAAAATCCGATAAAAATGGAATATATAAATGGGTAAAAGCGACAAAAGCGACAAAAGCGACAAAAGCGACAAAAGCGACAAAAGCGACAAAAGCGATAAATAAAACCATAAAAAAAACTTCTAGAACAAATCATTCGAGCTGTTCGACAAAATTGAACCGTTCATCTGCTCCATTTTACAAATATGCATATAAGAAATCAGTTTTTGCCCCTGTAAATGTTTCAAAATTTTTGAAGTGCATACCGCCGGGTATTGCAAAGGATGAAAAAACGAAACCAAAGCATATTTATGAAATTATAGATAATGGTGGAATACCTTTTCTAGTATTTGATTATGGGAGCCATGCGGATATTTATAATCAACATTATGACGAAGAAACAAATGATTATGAAATACAGGGTAAGATATTGGAAACAAAATATAGCAGAATTTTTGTAGGAGACAATGAATTAAACGATCCGGACTATGACTTGAAAAAGGGAAGCGGAAGAGGGAACACCATTCTTTTACAAACGGGTAAAGACAAGTATACGTACATTGGCGACGGAATTCGTTCATTTACCACCAAGGATGGAGACGTTATTCAAAAATATTATTCACCAGTGGGAAATAATGCTGTTCCGTATCCTTATGCGGTGGGTCAAAAATATGTGTATTTGATGCTTTATAATCAGTACGAATCCGTTGAAGATTTCGATCTAACAAAAGATGTTTATACCCAATATTATGCACATCTAGATCTTGATAAATTCAAAAATAAAAGTTCTAAGAATTATTCAGTAAAAACATTATTCAAGCGTTTTTATTAAATTACATATTGCCAATCTGTGAATTGGTGGGAGACGACGACGACGGGTTATTATAATTGTTATCATTGTTATCATTTTCATTATCTTCATCAGGAATACTAATCACAAAACTCATTTCATTCGCGTTATTATTATTTATAATTGAATTTGGCGATCCATTATGAAATGATGATAGTAACTGCGGTGTTGATAATTTTGACGGCGGCGTCGACGATGAGGCCGACGACATAATAACATTAGTATTTGAATTATTTGGATCTTGTAATGTAAATTTTGTTAATGGAGATGAAGAAATTGGCGTTTGCGCTTTGGAACTTTTACCTTGATTAACATTTTGTGACAATTGTGTTGTTGGTGTATACATAAGTTGAGCCGACGCTCCGATTTGTTTATTTGGAGTTTGCATGTATGTTATATTGGGAGATTGCTGTTTAGAATTCGAATTCTGATTTACATTCGAATTCGGAAATGAATTGAATATATTTACTGGAAAATCAAGAGGAGCATTATTATTGAAATAATTTATGTTGTCTTGATTATGGAGATCATCTCCCATAACACTCATAGCCCTGCTACCCCCCCCGCTTCTAACCGAATGAGATAAAGATGCCACCGCCGCAAGCTCTTGTTCCAATGAATTAGAATTAACTTTTACTACCGTTAAACCGTTTACAAAATTGGGTTTCTTCACATTTTTATATTTTCCATATTTCAAGTTATATTCGCGTATAATTTCTTGATCAATTACGGGACTTATATCTTGTAAATTTTTTATGTCTGTTTTAATAATTGAAAGCATATCTTTGGCGGTTTGGCGCTGTTCTCGGCATAATGAAAGTTCTATTTGTATTTTTTTATTTATTTGCGTGTACTGAAGAGCACACATTCGGTGAGATTCGGAACGTTTACCAAGTTGAAAATAGGAATCAATCGACTTTATAATTCCTACAAAAACGCTTCCAATACCGAGAATAATATTCATTTTATCATAATTCAAGTCGATACCAGTTATAAATCCAATTCCGCTACTCAATATAATAACAGGAATGTTAATAATGTTTGACAACTTGTTGTACTTTTCATAGGATGCAAGATGCAAAATTCCCAAACTTTCACATTCTTCCGCAGATTGTGCCAGCAATTGTTCTAAATCATTGTTATAAAAAATAACATTTTCATTATTCGTCATTTTTTTTATATCACTCATTCTTATTCTATAAATAATTTATATTATTATAACTTATATGAATATTATTTTATTATTTTAATTAAAATAATAAAATAATTCATTACACGGCGGTGGCGGCATTATGTTAATTAAATTACCATGTCGCATTCAAGCATTCAATTACCGTGTTTATATCGTACTTACATTCCATTAAGAGGCGAGTCCACATGTGAAGGTAAAACGATCCAAAATATAACGAGCGCGTTCCAAAATGTTAAATAATTTCCATATAAACTTGGGTCAATTGCTAAAAAGTTCATAATCGTGGTTATAACATAATCAAATGCAATTGCGGCAAAGACAACAATTAGTTTTATTTTTAAAGATGCCATTTATATATTTTGTAATATTTATTATATTATTATATTTTAATTATTATTATTTATATTTTATATTTTTATTTTAGTTTATAATCTGTATAATCAACATCATATTTTCCAGGAATGCTAGTTGTATCTATATTGTGATAAGAAATAACGGCTGAATGATTATAATTTTTAAAAAACCATTCCACCGTATTTACTGCAACAGTGTTGTCTTTTTTTGATCCACCATTCATATCACCCCCTTCATTCTGAAGAGACACGAAATATAATCCGCTATATGCCGTGTCGTATTGTTCTGTCCAGTTTCCGTTTGAGTCGCGAAGTGCCATCAATTTATTTATGGATTCATCTGTTTTTGCAAGTTCCTGCGAAATTTGAGAATCGTCGGGAGGATCTTTTTTTAAAAAAACTTTCATTTTGCCAATAAACAATATCATTCGTAGAACCCCCCCTTCTTTATATTTTCCATATTCCCCGGAGGTTATCTTTTCTCCATCATAAAGTTCGAATGGTTGTTGGTTGTGAGTATAACACGCATACTTCATAGAAGATAAAAAATTAGTGGCAACATAAAATGGTCCAAAAGAACTTTTAACCGGAGCTTTAAGTAATCCAAAAAATGCCAAATATTTTATTTTTTGAAATTCATCGCCATAATAACATACGGTTGGTGTTTCTAAAAGCCGACCTTTACAATCATACAGGTGCATAATTTCTGGATTTTTGATAAATAAGTTATACGCTGCATAATCAATGTCCATGTATGTTACCTTTTTAAAATTCACAATTTCGCTCGTTACAATCCACCACACGTCATCATGTTTTGAAAGTTGCGGCGGATATTTTAGTTTTTTAAAATATTTTTGAAAAAATAAATAAATGTTTTTTTTACTTTTCGGATCATTTTTTGAAACATTATTAAAAAATCCTCTAAATTTAACCACATCATCATCATTAGAATCTTCATTGTTACGATTCTTGTGTGAAGACAATATTTCTGAAACATGCTCTTCTGCATTCTGCAAAACGCTTTTTCGTTTCGATGAAACATAACTAAAGCTGGGAAATTCAAATACTTTCTTTTTCCCGTTCTGTTGCTGTTGCTGTTTTTCTTGTGGTTGTTGGTGTCTGACCATGAGAAATTCAAGAAATGGAAGTTCGCACGACGTGTTGATTTGATAAATGCATAAACTAATTTGATAAACATCATTATCAACATCATTATCATGATCATCGCGAGCATCGTCATTATCATATGAAGAAGGTTCTGAACTAGGAACATTTGCAATATCAAATAACGAATCTGAATTTTTTGAAAGTTTTGATGCAAATGGATATGTATCTCGATGAATATCGCAATGATTGAAATCATATTCGCCTTCATTCATTTTTTCTAAATTATAGTTTAAAAGTAAATCACTCATGTTATCGTCTTCGTCATTCTCTGACAACCGTTTTTTTTGTTTCGATTTTTTTCCACCACTACTCAAACCAAATGAATTATTATTTTTCGAAGAAAATCCGGGCAACATTTTATTTATTTTTTTAAAAAAAACTTGTATCAATCACACTACTTATTATATTAATATAGTATAATTTTATTATGATTTTAACACTAATATAATTATGATTTCAACATTATAATTATAATAAAATTATAAAAAATAAATACATTAATTACATCTTTTTTCTACGGATCGATTCTTTAATTTTCTCTTCTCTTGTTTCCATTAAAAATGTTGAAAGTTTTTCCGCCTGACCTGCATCTTCCTTGTAAAATGAAAGCAAGGCGCTCATCAGGTTATTTTTATTAAGCGGCGCCTTCACTTTGGTTTTTGAATAGATGAGTTGTCCTCCGTTGATGTCAAAACAATCAATTTCATTATCCTTCATAATATGGAGCAGTTTATCTGTAATTTCTTTTTTTTTATCTTTTCTCTCTTTAATTTCTTTTTGAAACTCTTTAATTTCGTTATCCATTTGAATCCAACCCTTCACGTGTTTTACGAGCTGGTCTTTTGTCTCTGATCCATTTGATCCAGATGCTGATGCGGATGACATTTATAACAATATTATTATTGACTGATAAAAAAATATAGGGTTATCTTTTTATATATTTTTATTTTTTATATATTTACTTACACATCCTTGAAAATTTAAAATTGGAAAACAATAATACCATTTAACTAATATACATAAACCAACAAATCAACAAAACCGCACGCAATTTACCAATCGATCCCATATGCTTCATCAGACCACCACTGCTCAATGCCATCGTCATCAAAATGTCTCGGGTTCGTTTCAAAACAAAACTCGAATTTCTTCATGTTTCGCATTTCGGTTGGAGAAATGTACCATCGAATGGGTGCCGAGTTTCCGAGCTTTTTAATGTTTTTGACTCCGCAAATACCAACTTCGCCGCGCTGCACACCGCGAACATTGTATCGTTTTGGCGCTTCTTCTGCTTCGGTCGGCGTTCTAAGAGGTTTCACTTGTTTTCCAGGAAACAGGTTTGCTTTGACCGAAAGCGCCCAAAGAGCTTCGTTTACGCCGCCGCGTCCATTTCCTAATTGCCATTTCCACGACAATCCATACTCTAGTTTCACGGCATCCAAGTAGACATTTTCAAATTCTCCGACCGTTTTGCAAACGCACAGTTGTTGCGCGCGATTGTACATCAGTCGTTGCAAGAATTCCAGAAATTCTTCTCTTGTTTCGGTTGAATTGTATGGACACAAATAGCCGTAATCGCCATTTTGAAGTTGGAAAAATCCCATTTCTTCTTGTTCTTTTGTCATGGAATCCATCTTGGGAACGGGATGCCAGCTGGTTTTTTCTTCCCATGCGGCCACTTTTTCATGATAGACCTGATCCGAGTATTGGCGATTTTTCGTTTCTTCATTCCAGTCCCATTTATTCAAATCAGACGACTTGCTGAAGATTGGCGCGGCGACAGGAGCACCAGGTCGGATCAAGCTTGTGAATGTCGGGCGCAAATTTTGTTCAAGTGTTTCCTGTTCCACTTGTTCGGCAGTTTTTTCTTTTGATTCTTTTTTCTCTTCTTTTTGTAAAGCATCGTTTGGATTTGGATTAGCGACAGGAGTAGCAGCGGGTCTAGCTTTTTTTAGGGCGGAAGCCCACGACGACGACATGACAAACGATTTGACTTGCCGTGTGAAAACTAAAAATATAAATATTAAAATAAAAAAAATCAATTTGTAAAAAAATCAATTGTTTTTACACCCTTGAAGATTTAAAATGGGACAAAACCCACAAAAAATCAACAAGGTTTGCCTATTTCAAGGCGTGTAAATTTTGGTTTTACTGGTTCGTCAAAACCAGTTGAGGAATTCTTGCTTCTGGATAAATAATTCGGTCTTCCTTTATTATTTATCGCATTATAAGCAATCTTATAGATATTTGTTGCACCATTCACGTCTCTATTCCAATAACCGCATCCGTTTTTACAACAAAGCAGTCCATGGACAATAACGTTTCCGGTTCTATATGGTCTGGGATTTTTTCTAACCATCGTTTTTATACAATTACCTCCTTCACATTTGGAACATTTGCAACTGGTTCTAAATTCATCTACAAGATATGTTTGAAATCCTGCTTTTCTAAACAAGGTTCGCATTCCTTTTCCTTTGGTTGCTTCTTTGTATTTCATATGTTGTTTTTGTTCGTAATCGCCAAAACAGACAACAACCTCTTTTTCATCACCAAAAATGCGTTTGAAATTATTTAACATTTTTTGTTCGCTTTTCTTGGTGTTTCTATAACTTTGTAATCGTAATTTTCTAAAAATATATGTTTCATAAAACGCAAATAACAAACTATTAATTTCACTCTTCTTTTGGATATATTCATTAAATTTTGTTATGTTAAGTGATTTACGATTGAATTTAGATAATTCAGTTTCCCATTCTATTATTGTTTTGCCTTGTATCTTTTCCCTTTTCAATTCAAGTTGTATTTTTGAATACTTCTTTTGCTTGGTTTCTTTTCTTCGCTGGTCTTGTGAGTATCTAAACTGGTTTGCGTCTTTATTATCCGCATCTACACAATAAATCAAGTCACATTTACCCGGGTCTATCGCGACTATTTTCTTATTTTGTAATTGTGTATAATCGGTTAGTTCGTCGATATATTTTTCATTATTCACTCCTTTTTTCATCATCGGTAATTTCTTTCCTACCAAGTCCTTACGAAGTAATAACAAAGAACAACTAATTCCATCTGTTTCTATCATGTGATGAAACTTATAATATTTTTTATGAAAACACATTCGTTCAGTTCTAAAAAAGAATTCCCATATTTTATCTTCGTTTCGTTTCAAATTTCCTTCGGTTAAATAATCACATTTGTTTCCCTGTTTTTTTGTGAAAAGAAGTTGCACTAATGTTGTTGTGTCTAATCTTATATGTTTGGGTATTATTTCATTACGCATGGGAAACACATTACAAGTTGTTTGTTCTTCCTTTTCAACTTGTTTCATCATAGCAATCATACAAGGAAAATAGTCCATAGGGCTACACATCAAATCATAATATAGATTTTTCTTGAATGTTTTAACCGGTATAATTATCTGCCTTTGTAGATTAATCCATGTATGATAAGAAATGTGAGATTTGTATTGGGTTGTTTCCACATTCAGTAAATCGTTTTTGAGTTTTCTTAACTGGTTGCATAGGTTATTTATTTTTGTGTCCTTTTCTTTCTTGGTAATATTCAGTTTCCTTATTTTACTGATAATAAACTTCTTTTTCCAAACCACATTCACATATCGTTCAACATATTCAACAAAATGGTTTTTTATGTTGTTCTCATACATCGTAATAATATCAGTTGTTAAATAATCCAAAATAGTATTCATATGAGTATATTCAAGTGGTTCGTTTTGTATAAGTGGTTCAAAATCACTTTTGTAAAAAGTGGTTAATCTATCTTTGAGTTCTTTTATTTCTTTCTTTGGTGGTCTTCCTTGCGGTTTCTCATTACACATAATTTTCATACACGAATTCACAAATACCTTATCTATAACAGGTAAAGTATTGTATGTTTCATAGTAATCGAGCAAATACAATTTCATAAAGAGTAATACATTAATCACTATTTTATTACACATAATCACTGCATTTGTTATTTTTGGTGTATTTATATCTGGATGTTTCAAAACACTTTTCAGAGAAAGTTTAATTCCTTTGAAAAAGTCATCAGGTGGTTTTTCTTGAATTTCCATCCTTATACTATTCCTAAACATTTTATTTTTAAGTAATTTAACGAACATTAAATTGAAACTATATAAATATAAATTATAATTTAATTATAATACGGAATACACATGCCTCGAAATCCAATAACATTTTTAAATAAAACATATAAAACACAAGGCGAGTTTGAAACGTTCGTAAAAAATCTTATATATGATGTTATTGGCATATGTGATGACATCGAAAATAAACACCCATCTCATTACATTACACTAATTGAAATATTAAAACGACATCCTGATTATATTAAAAAAACACAAAATATGTGTAGGATAAAAATAATGAAAGATAAATTAAATATAACAGCACTGAAACTTATTATTATCAATACAGATAAAACTGAGAATGATATATCGTGGAAAATAGCAATAACCGGAAAACCAAAATCAAATAAAAGTGAGTTAATGTCTGCTATGAGAAGTAGTGTCGATTCACAAATATCAGATTTTAGAAAATGCAACGAACAAAAATGTGTATTATGTTCCAGCACTGATAAATTACACGTGGATCACATTATACATTTTGAAGAATTAGCACTTACTTTTATAAATATTATGGAAAGCAAACAATATAATATACCTAATACATTCGAAGATACGAGTGATGATACACATAGAAGATGTTTTTTAAAAGTAGATTGTAATTTCGAAAATGAATGGAATGATTATCACTATAAACACGCAAAATTAAGAATGCTGTGTCAAACTTGTAATCTTACGAGAAGTAAATCAAAACACAAAAGTTAAACATTAGTAAAACTATAAACATGCGTTCGAATACGCCGTCCATTTTCGGTGAATTGAAAATCCTTACTTTCTATGCTGAATTTTGTCTTCAATAAATGTTTTATTATGGATAACCATGGTCTTTTTATTCTACTCGGTTCTCCGACTGCCTTTAATGAGTTAAATGAAAACCATTTTCTTATTTCTGGTATGAGTTCCATTATTTTGTTTTGAATGTCTTTGTTTGTATCCAACTCGTAAAGTGTATATGTGTTTTTATTTTGTAAATCTAATATGGATATAATTTTATCTATCACTTGTTCCTGCTCTTTTTTATACAACTCACTTTTCAATCTCATAGGCATAATAAATATACTTAACATATGCAAACAATTTTTAAGTATATTACTTATAATTTTTTAATTTTCTTTTTAGTGTAGATGGTTTTCGAATGAATTCTATACTTTCATCTAATCCGTAAGCATGTTGAAAATAATTTTTATAATTTTCAGGTTTTACTCTATCAATAGCATCATGTTGTTCGTTTTGTTTCAATAATTCCAACGCAGTTTTCACTTGGGGTTTAGTAATTTTATAAGATATTGGTTTTCTGTTTCGCCTTGTAAGATTTTTGGAAGTTTCGTATCTTTTTATCCATCTGTGTAATGTAGATTTCTTACAATCAAATATCTTACAAGTTTTTCTAATATTATCTTTATTCTTCAAGTAGTATTTAACAGCAGATATTTTATAATCTTCACTTTTATGTGTCATTCATATAATAAAAACATATTATTATTAATTTGTCCCACTTTAAATCTTCAAGGGTTTAAAATATTTTTTATAATAAAAATTGAAATTAAAAATATTAGATTTCGATTACTTAGCATCATCATATCATCAGATCAGACAAACAAACAAACCGGTAAACAAATTGCGCCTTTTGAAAAAATGACAGAATTCATAAAACGCGCAGCAACATCCGTCTACAATAGCGTTTTCATAAACATAATTGTATACTTTATAATGTGCAATCTAGTGCATCATTATACATCCAGATTGTACATTTACTTTTGCGCGTACAGCACTCTAATGTTTCAGCTGAATAGCTTTCTAATGTCTCCGATTGTAATCATATCACCCCACTGCATGGCGCTCAGGTGGCTCATATTGGAGACCTCAAACACGGTATATTTTCAAATTCTCACCTGTTGTTCATGGATCATTGCGCGCATTTCAAAATAATAAATGAAACAAACTGTGCTGCTCCATTTCACCGAAACATCATAAAACAAAGTTCCTCGAAATACTATAATTTAGTTTTCAAATATAGAAACCCGATTTTTGAGGATAAAATGCAAATTTAAAAAGACAAAAAATGGAAGAGAAACTAAAATTTTGAAACTTTTTTTTAATTTTCGAAATTGGACATAAAAAAATGTCCAAAAATGATTTTAAAAAAAAAGTTTCAAAAAACGAAAACCCTTTT